>Ga0308013_10000874_pt1 | contig 15148 bp, 17 predicted proteins | sample Neamet181_FD_203131 | JGI IMG/M metagenome (GOLD analysis project Ga0308013, IMG submission 203131) | Marine microbial communities from water near the shore, Antarctic Ocean - #181 | ecosystem: Environmental > Aquatic > Marine > Unclassified | place: Southern Ocean | collected 2014-07-25
ATTATTAACATCTTGCTTTTAAGGAGATAAACAATGGTAAGAAATACACTTAGTCTAATCGACAACTTTAATCAACTAACCCCATACGCTGTAGGATTTGATCGAATGTTTGATCAACTCAATCGATACGTTGATAACAGCGTAACCTCTACAGGGTTTCCACCATACAACATTCAAAAAGGCGGTGACTATAACTATACAATCGTTATGGCCCTTGCTGGATTCAGTAAGGACGATATCGAGGTGGAAGTAGCCGATAGTACTCTATCGGTTAGATCAGACAAGAAAGAGGAACCCAAAGATGAACATACTTTTCATCGTGGGATTTCTTATCGCAAGTTTGACAGAAAGTTCACTCTTGCAGATGACATCGTAGTTAACGGTGCAAAACTAGAGAACGGTATGCTCACAATAGAACTAGAGCAGATTGTTCCAGAAGAAAAGAAACCTAAACTAATTGAAGTGAAGTAGTTTCTTAAATAAATGGGAAAAGGGACTTTACTTTTAGTCCTTTTTCCTATATTATGATAATATAATGAAGGAGATATTATGGTCAGAATATTTGATTTACCGCCTGGCGGTTTAATAGACGGTGCAACTGCAACTGAAGTTAATGCAGATGGATCAGTAGTTGTAGAAAAAATTGATGGAGATACTATCAATCCTGTTCCAACTGAAAATTCTCAAATCTTGAGAAAAGAATTTATCAACAAACAGAATGATAAAGAACGAGGCGTTATTAATGGTGGTGAGAATCGTAACATTATGATTAAAACAGAAGAAGAACGTCAAGCAATTGAAGATAGTAAAACTCCAGATCGATTTGCAACACCAACTCCAGATGAACCATCAGGTAGTAATGCTGGTGGTATGGCAATTAGTATGCGTCCTAAATTGGCAGTACATATTATGCGAGCTGAGATTCCATTAGATGTTATTGATGAAGTGAATTCTCATATTGATGATGTTATTATTCCATCTCGTAAAGATCAATCTCAAGGATTGGTTGGACAAATCAATCGTGACGAACGATCTGCACAATGGAACTTCCCCCACGATGATGATGGTGTAGGTGAACAGTTCTCTAGTGTATTATTGCGTTTGGGTAAAGACTACGTGAAACACGCTATCAATATGAATGTAGAAACTGACATTCAAACTATGTGGACTATCCATAGTTATGAAGGTGACTATAACCCTATGCATGATCACGGTACACGTACCTCTATGGGACTGTCCTGTATCCTATACCTAAAGGTTCCACCACAGATTGAAGCACTTGATAATCCTTCTGAGAACTTTGCTGGACTCAATGGTGCGTCTGGTGCAGTGGATGGTTTTACTTATATGCAATGGGGTACAAATGGTATGCGAGATGTTAATATGCTCCGTCCTATCACAGAAGAATATGTTAAACCAGAAGTTGGAACTTTGATTATGTTCCCTGCTTGGATGCGACATGGTGTTATGCCCTTCTTTGGTGAAGGCGAACGTAGGACGTTCTCTGCAAATATCAACATCACCCCTAATGAAGAATTAACGGGTGCAAACTACAACAACCTCAAACATAAAGGTAAAGTATGAAGAATCTAAAGATAGATTACAAGTACAATGAAGATATGGCTCTTAAAGAGTTATGTGACTATATCGATTCCACCTATGATGAACACTATAGCAAGAACAAGTTTCAAGCTACAGAGTTTATTATAGATGGTGGACACGGTGAAGGTTTTTGTATCGGGAACATACTCAAGTATGCACAACGGTATGGAAAAAAGAATGGTAAGTCCAGAAGTGACTTGCTAAAGGTAATACATTATGGTATTATAGCATTACATATTAATTCTATGGAGAACAGTGAATATGAAACTAAGTAACGAAACTAAAGAAGTCCTAAAAAACTTTTCAACGATTAACCAGAATTTGGTGATCAAACAAGGAAGTAAAATTTCTACAATGTCTGCAATGAAAAACATTGTTGCAAACGCAACAGTAACAGAAGATTTCCCTAGAGAATTTGCAATCTATGATCTCAACGAATTTCTTGCGGTTATTTCTCTGTTTACAAAACCAGAACTAGATTTTAAAGATGACTTTGTAATAATTACAGGAGAAGGTTCTAAAGATAAAGTAACCTATTGGTACTCTGATCCTTCAGTTGTAACAACTCCACAGAAAGATATTAGTATGCCTTCTAATGAAGTGTCTTATACTCTTTCTAGTAATACGTTGTCAGATATTCAACGGGCTGCATCAGTTATTGGTGCTCCAGATATGGTTCTTGAAAATGGTAATTTGAAAGTTACTGATAAAAAGAATGGTACTGCAAATGATTATCAGACAGAAGTATTTGACAGTAATGGTTCAGATTATAAGTTCTGGTTTAAAGTAGAAAACCTAAAGATTATTCCAGGCACATATGATGTTGAGATGTCTGAAAAAAAGATTAGTCGTTTTAAGAATTCAAAACTAGACCTTGAATATTTTATTGCTCTAGAACCAGAGTCTACTTATTCACCTAATGTTTGATTGGAATTTATATTATGGAAAAATATCTGTGGGTCGAAGAGTATCGTCCCAAGACGGTAGAACAATGTATACTACCTAAAGAACTAAAAAACACTTTCTCTAAATTTGTCAAACAAGGTTCTGTACCGAATCTAATACTTACTGGTACTGCTGGTGTAGGTAAAACTACAATTGCAAAGGCAATGTTAGATGAAATTGGTTCAACTTATATGATGATCAATGGTTCTGATGAGTCAGGTATTGACGTACTCAGAACTAAGATTAAAAACTTTGCGTCCACTGTCTCTCTTGAGGGTGGACGTAAATATCTTATTATAGATGAGGCAGACTATCTAAATCCTCAATCTACACAGCCTGCACTTAGAGGCATTATAGAAGAGTTCAGTGAAAACTGTGGTTTTATTCTAACGTGTAATTATATTATGCGTTTGATAGAACCATTACGTTCTCGTTGCCCACCTGTAGAGTTTTCTATACCAAATTCTCAAAAACAAGAACTTGCAGCGGAATTCTGTGACCGTACTATCATGATTTTGAAAGAACAAAACATAGAGTATGATAAACGAGTTGTTGCAGAAGTTGTTCTAAAATATTTTCCTGATTGGAGAAGAGTATTAAATGAGTTCCAACGGTATTCTGTTTCTGGTAAAATAGATGCTGGTATTCTCGTTAATTTGTCCACACTAAATATGAAGGAACTAATGACGGCAATGAAGAATAAGGAGTTTACAAATGTACGCAGATGGGTTGTTGACAATCTTGATAACGATCCTGTACGTATCTTTCGCAGTATCTATGATTATCTGTACGATGTTTTGGATGGGCGCAGTATACCTCATGCTGTCGTTATATTGGGTGAGTATCAATATAAGTCAGCATTTGTTGCCGATCAAGAAATAAATATGTTGGCCTGTTTGACTGAGATTATGGCGAGAGGTAAATTCAAATGAGTGATAAGTCAGTTTATGATGTTTATGATAATTTTGTTGAACCACACGTTGCAGAATATATTGATGGTGAAGTACAAAAGGCAAGATGGAAATATGGTTTTAGGTCTAATCCTCACTATGGTACAAAACACTGGAATGTTGGTTGTGGTGCTACGATAGAAGAAATAACAGACAATGGATGTGATTTTGTTCTTCCCATATGGAACGCTGCAATTAACAAATTTAAATTTGATGAGTTGTATGGTGTTACAGACTTTGTAAGAGTATACATGAACGCACATACTTACGGTATGCAACCACACTGGCACAAAGATGATGGTGCATTTACTATTATTTACTATCCGACTATGCACTGGCCTATTGAGTGGGAAGGTGGGACTATTATCTACGGTGAAGAAGAAGACGGTAATAGTGAACAAGACCCCCGATATGGTCATCCACCCAAAACTGTTGAACATATTAATCAGTATGTTGGTAATAGAGTATTAGTTTTTGATGCTTGGAGGTGGCATAGCGCACAAACAGTTAGAAGAGAATGTTATGAGATGCGTCCTGTTATAGTTTTTAAAACAGAACTTAGTGGTGTAAATCGTGAAAGATTAGATTTTTATAATGTATGAGTTGAAAGACTACTTAAATGCGATAAACCATAACAAAGAACCTCTTATGGATAGTGAAGATGAAGAATGGGAAAAGAAATACTCTCCATTTATCGTTAATAAGTGTCTGTCTCCATTTCCAGATACTATCCAATTAGTTAACGAAATTAACCAATTACACCACCTAGATAAGAAACTTCAGTTTGATTTTTTGATAAATAGTATCAGACCAAGGAAAAGGTATGAACCTTGGATGAAGGCGAAGAAATTAGAGAATCTAGAGTATGTTAAAGAGTTCTATGGATATAATAATGTAAAGGCAAAATCCGCTCTTGAAATATTATCTGATGAACAAATTTCTGCCATAAAACAAAAATTAAATAAAGGTGGAAGAAATGGAAGAATTTAATTGGACTCAGGAGCAGATGCTAGAAATAGAACTGAAAGAACCTGATGATTTTCTAAAAATAAGAGAAACATTATCTCGTATCGGTGTCGCTTCTCGTAAAGATCGTAAACTATATCAATCCTGTCATATTTTACATAAACAGGGTAGGTACTTTATTGTGCATTTTAAAGAGTTGTTTGCACTAGATGGTAAAGAAACAAACCTATCTGAAAATGATATTTCTCGTAGAAACACTATTGCAAAACTCCTATCGGATTGGGGTTTAGTTAGTATCATAGGAACAGCTGAACCAGTTGCACCTTTAAGTCAGATCAAGGTACTTTCTTTTAAAGAGAAAGAAGATTGGACTTTAGAAACCAAATATAATATTGGAAAGAAAAAAGAACAGTAATGGGAAAATTTAAAGAATTCATTGCAGAGGAAAAACAATCATATAAGTTATTGATTCTGTCTCATGATGATCCTTTAGATCCAAATGAAACTGGGCCGATGGTTCGCAAGAAAGCATCAGAGTTAGGTATTGAAGTATATCTTGCTGAGTTTTCTGGTATGTATATGGAAGATAAAGGTAAGGATCAACTAGTATACTCTTTTCCTGTAGATGATAATGGTAAGGTAGAACTGCCCGCCATGAAAGATGGCGTTGAGTATGATAAACCTTTTACTATAAATCCTAAAAATACTTTGATTATGGCAAGGGGTCTTGGGTCTACGGTTAAGACAGGTAATCTGTCTTGGCGAGTTGCTTGTATCAATCTAGAGAAACAAGGTTATACTCTTATTAATTCTGTTGCGTGTCATGATATTTGTAATGATAAGTGGCATAATCAAATTATTTTTCAACAACAAAATATACTTACACCAAACACAGTCCTAGTGCGTCACTCAGAAGGTGCTGAAGAAGCGGCAAAAAGACTTGGTAATAAGTTTCCAATGATTCTAAAGACAGCTGTTGGGTCGAGGGGTGTTGGTGTTATTTGGATTGAAAATTTAAAGACACTCCATAGTGTTATTCAATTACTTCATAGGGAAGATGAATTTGTAGATGTTCTTCTTCAAGAATATATAAAGACAGACTATGATGTGCGTGTTATTATTGCTGGAGGTCAAATTTTAGGTGCGATTAAAAGACCTGTTGTTGGTGATGACTTTAGGTCAAATGTCTCACAAGGATCAGAACCACAGTCTCATGAGTTGACAGAACGTGAATCACAAGAGTCTTTACGAGCAGCAGAATCAGTTCAAGGTCAAGTTGTTGGTGTTGATTTTATACCAGCAAAAAATAGGGATAAAGAAAGTCCTTACTTTATCGAAGTTAACTCTACTCCAGGCCTGATGGGTATTGAAGCAGTTCTCTCAAAATCAGCTGCAAAACCACTGATCAAAGGCCAGGATCGTAGTATTACTAAAGAAATTTTAAAGATGTACATGAATCGTGACCATTGGGGACTTGACAATTCTTACTCAGAGTGATATAACTATATAATGAACTTTTATACAAATGTAATACAGTGGGGCAACCAACTTCTTATTCGTGAAGTTAAGAATGGACAGCGCACAAATTCCAAAGTAAGATATTCTCCTACCCTCTTCTCTCCTGTAAATAAAGAGACAGGATATAAGACTCTTGATGGAAGTCACGTTCTTCCTACACAGTTTCATAATATTAGTGATGCAAAAGAGTGGATAGAGTCACACAAATCTCAACCAGAATTAGTATACGGAAATACGCAATATCCGTATTGTTGGATTGCAGATGAATACCCTAAACAGATAGAATGGGATATTGATTCGTTGCTCATTGTAACAATTGATATAGAGGTAAAATGCGAGAACGGATTTCCTGACCCAAAGGCTGCAAATGAAGAGATGTTGGCTATCACAGTCAAGAATCACCAGAACAAAAAGATCGTGGTGTGGGGCATCGGTCAATTTATAACGGATCGTGAAGATGTAACTTACATCGAATGTGAGAGTGAAGTCCATCTATTCAAAGAGTTTCTTATATTCTGGGAAAAACATCAACCAGACATTATTACTGGCTGGAATACAGAGTTCTTTGATATTCCCTATCTCTGCAATCGTATCATTCAACTGTTTGGTGAGGATGAATTGAAACGCCTCTCTCCTTGGGGTGGAGTCCAAGAACGTGAAGTGTACAAGATGGGTCGCAACCATCAGACGTATAATATACAAGGTGTTGCTGCATTAGACTATTTGGATTTGTATAAAAAGTTCACATATTCTGCACAAGAGTCTTATCGTCTAGATCATATTGCAAAGGTGGAGTTGGGTGAAGGTAAAGACGGTAATCCATACGATACATTTAGTGAGTGGTATCAGAAAGATTTTCAATCGTTTATAGAATATAATATCATGGACGTAGAACTTGTTGATAGTTTAGAAGACAAGTTGAAACTCATTGAACTGTGTCTCACTATGGCGTATGATGCAAAAGTTAATTTTACTGATGTACTTGGTACAGTACGATATTGGGATATTTTAATTTATAACTACTTGCGTGAGAAGAATATTGTAATTCCTCAGAAAGTAAAACATAAAGAAGAAGAGGGTAAGTTTGAAGGTGCATATGTGAAAGACCCACAAGTGGGTATGCACAATTGGGTAATGTCTCTAGACCTCAATTCACTTTACCCCCACCTCATAATTCAATATAACATTTCACCAGAAACACTAATACCCAACTGCAATAAAGTTGATGGTCTGGTGAATAAGATTTTAGATGGTAAGGTTAGGAATGATACCGAGCATTGTATGACACCAAATGGTGCGTTCTTTCGTAAAGACAAACGTGGTTTCCTTCCTGAAATTATGGAGAGTATGTACAATGATCGTGTCAAATATAAAAAACTTATGTTACAGGCTGAACAAGAGTATGAAGATACTAAGGATAAAAAAATACTTAAAGACATTGCTAGATACAATAACATCCAGATGGCCAAAAAGATATCCCTCAATAGTGCGTATGGTGCTATTGGGAATAGTTGGTTTCGGTATTACGATTTGTTGGTTGCTACAGCAATTACAACTTCTGGTCAGTTATCTATTCGGTGGATTGAAAAGGCACTCAATATATATCTTAACAAACTTATGGAAACCAAAGACGTTGATTACATCATTGCCTCAGATACCGATTCGGTGTACATTACTTTTGACAAGTTGGTTAATAAATTGTTTAAAGAGGGAACAGAAACTAAGAAGATCGTCAATTTCTTGGATACAGTTGCAAAAGAGAAGTTGGAACCTTTTATCAATAACAGTTACGAAGTACTTGCTAAAGAAATGAACGCATATGACCAGAAGATGGTTATGGCACGTGAGGTGATTGCTGATAAAGCAATCTGGACAGCAAAAAAGCGTTACATCCTCAATGTCTGGGATAGTGAAGGTGTAAGGTACAAAGAACCAAAGTTGAAGATCATGGGTATTGAGGCGGTCAAATCAAGTACACCAGCACCATGTAGAGACAAGATTAAGGAAGCACTCAAGATAATTATCAACGGTGATGAGAAACAGTTAAACAATTTCATACAAGAATTTCGTGAGGAGTTCATGACGTTATCACCAGAAGAGATTTCCTTTCCACGTAGTTGTAATGGTATAAAGAAATACACTGGAGAGTCTAGTCTATATGCCAAGGGCGCTCCCATAGCTGTCAAGGGAGCGATATTATATAATTTTTTGATTAAGAAGAATAAACTGTCTGGTAAATTCCCCTTCATAAATGAAGGAGACAAGGTGCGATTCGTGAACATGAAGCAACCCAACATCTATCAGTCATCTGCATTTTCTTTTATAACTTCTTTTCCAAAGGAACTTGACATTATGGACATAGTAGACTTTGAAACACAATTTACAAAATCCTTCGTTGAACCGATACGGTTTATCACAGAGAAAATTGATTGGTTGATTGACGATAGTTATGGAACACAAGGAACATTGGAGGACTTTTTCAGTTGAAGAAATTATTACCCGAAAGAATAGAGTTACCACTTATACATCCATTTCATTGTGGTGATTCACACAATGAAGAGCTCTATCAATACTTATCTGAAAATCTAGATGAAGGTGGAAGACCTACTCTAGATGATATTAATTTTGTGAGAACAACTGATAAGTATGGTAGAATGGTTTTTCGAAGAACTCTCGCAAACTATATCACAAGAGAGAAACCAGACTTTCCATTTAAGACCTGGCCTAAAGAAAATGTAATTAAAAAGTTTCAAGGTCTTGTAACATATGATTGGACAAAGTGGATATCTAAACGTGACAAAGAAGATGTATTAGAAAAGTATGATGATTACAAGTATCCTTATAGTAAACATGGACTAGGTGTTATTGATGCTCCACCCATATTCAATTCTATCAGTGATTCTTTCATGAATCCTCTAAGACTTGCCTGTGGTTCTTACGGTTTTAAATCTCCAGTTCAGAGATGGAATGAGGGTGATAATATTTGGGGTGTATTCGGCCCTATGTGGAGAGGTATCAACGACACTTGTGAGTTAAATCATATAACTTACTTGGGTGCATTTAGACTTGGAACTTATATCGCAACACAATTTAAACCTACGGTTGCAAAGGCAATCTATGACATGACTGATGCAAAGACTGTACTTGATACTTCTATGGGATGGGGTGACAGACTAACAGGGTTCTTTGCCTCTAATGCAACAACATATATAGGGTGTGATCCTAATCCAAATACATTTGCAAAATATAAAGAGATGATTGCGTTTTATGATAAACTTACTGGTGGTAAGAAAACTGTTAGAATGTATAACTGTGGTGCAGAAGACTTACCTTGGAATGAGATTGAAAACGTGGACTGTGCATTTACTTCCCCACCCTACTTTTCGACAGAGAGATATAATGAAGGTGGAGAGAAGGAAGAACTACAGTCTTGGGCCAAGTTCAATGAGTATGATGCATGGAGAGATGAATTTTACCTTCCAGTTGCACAGAATAGTTTTGACTCATTAAGTGATGATGGTGTATTAATGGTTAATATACTTGATCCACAGATTAAAAAAGTACGTTACCGTTCTGGCGATGAACTTGTGGGTATGTTAAAGGATAACTTTCTAGGACAAGTTGGGATGCGTATTCAGCAACGCAGTCAAGGTAAGTCTGTATTTAAAGATAAAGATGGTAACTTTGACAAAGAAGCGATGACAAAATTTATGGATAAAGTTTTTATTGAAAACGTGTGGTGTTTCAGTAAAGACAAAACCAGAGATATATTTAAACACACAAAAACTGCAACATTAGATGAGTTCTTTGTATGATATACCTAGAGAGTTGCATAGATACATTAAAGAGGGAGGACAAATATAACTATGTGCTTACTAGTCCACCTGACTATGCAGAATTAGGTATTGATCCAAAGACAAATGAGTGGGAAGATTTTCTTGATAGTTGGATTTCACTATTAAACCCTATCAATAATCTAGTTACAGTATGTACAACTGATAGAAAGTCTGATGGTAAAATCTATCCAAAACACATAAAGGTAATTAATGTATTTGAGAAGAATGGGTGGTTTCTAAAGAAGACTAACATTTGGGTTAAATCATTTAAGGTTAATATGTTTCGTATGAACTATATGCACATACTGACATTTGCAAAGAGGCCATTTAAAGTTAAGAACCCACATATGGTAGATGTAATACTAGATGAAAGGTCAACTATAGTAGAAGGTTTTAAGTTTGGTATGAGCTCACTAGTTTGTCGAATGATGATAGAGAATCATACAAAAGAAAATGATGTAGTATATGATCCATTTATAGGAAGTGGTACTACTGCAATCTCAGCATTAGAAATTAATAGGAATTATCTTGGAAGTGAGATAGACGAAGAACATTACAATTTATGTAAGAAAAGAATTGAAAGTGACTTGACTAATCTTTATTAATGTTGTATTGTTATATATAGTAACAAGAGGTAAAACTCTTAATTAGAAGTGGTAAAACACTATTATAAAACGAAAGGGACATAATATGTCTATGATAACTTATAAATTCGATACATCTGCATCCGTAGATAAAACAATAATAAATTCATTCACTGAAGAACACCAAGAAATAATGGAAGGTCTAATTAGTTTACAGGCCTATCCAGAGAAGTACGACAACTCACGATTTAAAACTGTTGAGTTTGTTGGATTTCGAGTCATTCCTGCTACAAAGATTAAGATGGATACAAAACAACCATCTGGAACATCTGTTACATGGCAGAAAGCAAGAAAGGGTGGCGGTGTTACTGAAAAAGCAACAAAGGATTTAGACAATTCTTTAAATAATAAAGGTTCTCTTTTGGGTGTACCGCCTGGTGCAGTTTTTGAAAGACTCCCTGGCACAGATTACATCTATATTACAGGTCAAACTAGGGATGGAAGGTATGAAAAATATAACTTCTCAAATAGATTGGTTGCAGTTTATCGTGCGAAAGAAGGATTTACAGAAGATGAAATTCTAAATGAACTTTCTCAATTAGGTAATATTTTTAATCCTAAGTCTCTACCAGAAGTAGAAGCAAAAGATTATGATATTGTTGAAGAAGGTGTTAGGGCTGTAAATAATAAATGGATTAATGCAGATTATAACGAAATCCTAGCTAGGATTACTCCACAATGTAATGCAGTAGGTATTGGTAAGACTCGTGCCTCTGGTCTTGCAATGGTTATTTTGAATGATACTGGAGATGGCCCAGTTCTACCAATGACTTCAGAAAAATCCTCTGAATGGAAAGAAGGTACAAATTACATAGACATTCCAGGCAAACTTAGGTATATTATAAAATCATATGATATGATCAGTAAGGGTCAAGTTGATTGCGTAAAACTTGCAAAGAAGTATCCTAAAGAAGAAATACGACTTATGGTTCATTGTGGAATTGTAACAGGTGGAATTGAACAGTTCACTTCCAGATTAACAAAATTTTGGGTAGATTGGTACGCACAACTAGACGCATTTTCAGATGTGTATTTTGATAATAAACCTATTGTACCTAGTAATCTAACAGTATATGGTGGTGTTCCTCAATGTACAGGTGAAATGGATGTAAAACAAGTTTGTTTATTTGTTCAAGATAGTGTAGAAGGTGAATTTACACAAAAATTGAATGATAAACTTGTTAGTTGGAAATCAACTTAAAGGAGATATAATGAGTGATTTTTTAAAGAATGTAATAAAAGAAGTGGGTAACGAATATGCGGCACTCGCTAGTGATGGTGTAGAGGCAGGGGATGTGAGTAGTTTCATAGACACTGGTTCGTATATTTTAAACTCGCTACTAAGTGGGTCTGTGAATGGTGGATTACCGTCTAATAAGATAACTGCACTTGCTGGTGAATCTGCAACAGGTAAGACATACTTTCTAATGGGTATCGTAAAGAACTTTTTAGATAAAGACCCAGATGCAGATGTTGTATATTTTGAATCAGAGAGTGCGATTACCAAAAGTATGATAGTAGAACGTGGTATTGATGCAGAAAGATTATCTGTATGGCCTGTGACTACAGTTCAAGAGTTTCGACATCAGGCAATACAGGTATTAGACACCTATCTTGCACAGGATGAATCAGATCGTAAACCTCTGTTCCTATGTCTTGATTCTCTAGGTATGTTGTCCACTACGAAAGAAATAGAGGACACAACTGATGGTAAAGAAACACGTGATATGACACGGGCACAGGTTCTCAAGGCTGCGTTTCGTGTTCTCACACTGAAACTAGGTCGGGCAAAGGTTCCTATGGTTGTCACTAATCACACATACGAGAGTATGGGTCTATTCTCTACTAAAGAGATGGGTGGAGGTTCTGGATTGAAGTATGCCGCATCTTCTATCATATATCTCTCCAAGAAGAAGGAGAAGGATGGTACTGAGGTTATCGGTAACATCATTCATTGTAAGAACCATAAGTCACGATTGACCATAGAAAATAAGATGGTTGATGTACGACTTACATATGATAAGGGTTTAGATCGTTACTATGGTCTACTAGAACTTGCTGAGAAATATAATATCTTCAAGAAGGTATCAACACGTTATGAACTACCTGATGGAAGTAAACATTTTGGTAAAGCGATACTGAGTGATCCTGATACTTACTTTACTGAGGACATCATGAAACAGTTGGATGTTGCCGCAGATAAAGAGTTCAAGTATGGTTCTTATGAAATCGAAGGAGAGGAGTCCGAAGATGTTGGAAGTGATTGAGAACGGGTGTTCACCATTCTATCTTGATACTCTGAAACATCATGCAATGCAGGCTGATACATGGCATATGAGGTATCCAAACAATAGTCCTGATAAACATCTCAAGATGGATATCATAGAGAATGAGGTTAAACAACCTCTTCTCGCTGGACTTGCAATGGGACTACTGATACAGTTGTATGCCAAGAGACAGGACTTATTTGTTCCTGATGTGTCATATTGTGGTATCGGACTCAAAGATCGACACAGGTTAGACAATCCACACACAGATCATATAAATGAGACTGATTATATCAAGATATTCGGTGTGATCAATAGTGATTGGGGGTCACAAGATGGTGGTCTATTCCAGCATGGAGATGTGGCAATACCATGCGTACCATGTACGTTCATAGTATTTGATCCACGTATCACACACCATGCGTCTAAAATAATGACAGATAAGAAGAGATTGGGAATTGACTTTACTGTAAAAAAGGTTTAACGTCTTAACTTGTTGTTATTATAAATAATAGTACATTATAGTATATAAATGGAGATGTTGAATGTCACTACAGAGATACGTAAAGCAGTTACGGCCACGTAATGAGTCCTATATTCCTCATATCACTAGGATTCAGAGTCTTTTAACTGAGGCAACTATGTCTGTAGGGCAATTGGAGAAGCGTGATAATATCAAAGTTCTTCAAGATTTAATTGACAACCAAAAACCTGTTGAAACAGAAGACTACGGTTCTACCACTATTGCATGGGTTGATAACAAATATAAAATTGCCTATGAAAGTGGTGACTTAAAAAAGGCATTTCCTAGAAGTACTCCAGTATTCATTACACCTAAAGGTAAGAAACTAAAAATTTCAGATATTACTAAAGCAGATTATTTTGGTGGTGGTAAGGGGTCTGGGGGTGGATCATCTGGAACTACTGCAGCGGAATCTGCACAATGCGTATACTGTAAAGCAATATGGAATAATCCAAAAACAGACTTTAATATGAAAGAATTACAGGTTGCTTTTTCAGAAGTTGAAGTAAATGCAACTTGGGATATGATTGAAAATTTATCTGATGATTGGGTAACATCTTCACAAGCATCGGCACGTGCATTATATCGTGCGTTAAATAAAAGAAAATATACTTGGCATAGAGGATCAGATTGGGTAGGTGCATTGGAGGGTTATTATAATAATTCTGGTGATGTATATTTTGGAAATATCAATAAGTGGACTCCAGCAGACGTTTGGGCAATAGACCATCAACAATTAAGCAAATATGATTTTACTGGCGGTGTGGGGTTGCCCTATCTAAATGAATTATTGTTACGAGCATATGTTGCTCGTGATATTATTGGTATATCACTAAAGAAGACTTCACGTGCTAAATTTTCACAACAGAATTTCAGAAAACCATTTAAAGAACCTAAATTTACAAAAACATCTTTGGGTAAGAGAGATTTCTTTTCCTCAAAGGATGGTTATATTTTTGGAGCAAATGGACTACAAATTCAATTTAGAACATTTCCTGCTTTCCAAGGAGAAATTATAGGTGGTAAAGCAAAACATGGTAAACTTAGTGGTGATACGGGCCCGAATGGCCCAATTGGCAAAGTCATGACGGCAGCAGGGGCAAATCCAATTCCCCGAAGAAAAGATATAGAAGGAATTATTAAAAAAGATATTGACAAGTTCATGCAAATGTTTCATAAAGAATATCAACAGTCTGGTGAGAAAAATATGTCACTAGAAGAATTTACTAAGAATCTTAAAGGTAAGAATAGTAATTGGTTGGAATCAAAGTATTTGGTTACACTAATGTTTAATGAACTTAAAGGTAAAGAACAGAAATTTTTAGGATTGGCATATAGATATGCAAAATCTGAATCAAAAGAATCTGCTGTTCACTTGAAGGTGTATTAATGAAAACATTTAAAGATTTATACGAGAGAAAAGTTAACGTAGCACAACGTAGGAAAGCATCAATGCGTATGTCTAAACTTGCAAAATCTTCTGCATTTCAGGCAAAAAAGAAAAGGTCTGCATTAAAGTTAAAAGATACTGCAAAAATATTGGTTAGGGCAAAAAAGAAAATCAAACAAGGCTTTAGGGATAAGTTTTTTCCAAATTATGCAAGTATGTCTTTGGCACAGAGAGTTATAGTTGATAATCAAATAGAAATTAAATATGGTGCAAAGATCGCAAAAAAGGCAGTGAAAATGCTTCCCCAACTTAAAAAGGCAGAATTAGAAAGAGTAAAAGCTGCACGTGCTGCATATGGAAAAGATAAATGAAAAAATTTAGAGAACTAATGGAGAAAGCTGGTGATACAGCAGTATTTACTTTTGGTCGTTTTAATCCCCCCACCACTGGACATGAAAAACTAATTGATGCGTGTGCAAAACAACAAAGTAAAAATACTGGTTCTAA
>Ga0308013_10000884_pt1 | contig 15063 bp, 15 predicted proteins | sample Neamet181_FD_203131 | JGI IMG/M metagenome (GOLD analysis project Ga0308013, IMG submission 203131) | Marine microbial communities from water near the shore, Antarctic Ocean - #181 | ecosystem: Environmental > Aquatic > Marine > Unclassified | place: Southern Ocean | collected 2014-07-25
TAGGTGGTGGCTAAATGGTAAAAAAAAGTCATCAGGTGAGTTTATTAATTCAAAAAAAAATGGTTTATGGATAGAATGGAGGGAAGATGGCCTTATTTTCTCAAAAATGTATTATGAATTAGGAAATCTTATAAAAATTTTAAATTGCATTAAAGAAGATTGTAATTAGAAAATAGGTAGATTACTCTTTTTTTAAAAACCTTGAGACCCAGTATTTTGTTTTATCCAAATAAAAATTACTCCCTAATGTACCATAATCTTTATAACTGAAATTTTTTGTTGAATTAGAAGAAGCTGGTTCTATTTGAGTTCCTTCATGCCATTCATTAAAAGAGGTAACCCCTATAATATCGGGTTTTACTTTAATGGCCGCACTAAACATTTTATCATAATATAACCCATTATTTCTAGGCTTAGTATTTTGATCATTCCATGGCCTAACTTTTGTATCTTCATACCCAGGTCCAACACATGGGATAAATATCTTATTATTTTTATTTGCCCAATTAGATAAATATTTCCAATTTTTTTTTGTAGAACCATATGTGAAGCCATCACTTGCAAAATAGGTATAAAATCCATCGAATCCACTTTCATTAAAAAATAATTCTTCATTTTTTTCTACCCAAAGTCCAATAAATATAGAATCATATTTTGTCCCTCTAATTGATAGTGAAGTATTTGAACCGAGTACATCAGACCATTCTTCTTTTGAAATTAAATATGAATCATAGATATAAAATAAAGGTTTATTATTATATTTATAAAAAGCATTGTGTGATCCATATTTATTAATTATATATTTAATCATTTTAATTGTTGAAATAGCTGTTCTGTTAGGAAAGGGCTCTATGTGAAAATTAACTTTTAAATTTTCTTTCTCTGCAGCATCTAAAATTAAATTAATATTTAAATCTTCAAATGAATCTTTGCCCCACCATGATACACAAATAGTTCCAATACCAGATTTAGATATCATTATCATATGATCTTTAATTAACTCTGGATTATTACTACTATACGTTCCCAATGAGGGGGAAAAGTTAGCACCAATGTCATCAAATCCATTATAATTGGGTAACTTATTCCAAGTTGTATCCGACCAATGTGGCATTATTTGATGATTCCAATGTCTGAATTTTTTATCATACTTTACATTTCCATACCAATTATAATAAAAAGTATGAACATTTTGATTAGGTTGGTTGTACTCTTTTTCCAAGGCTACCTCTTTTTTTTTTATACTTTCGCAAGAAAAGATGATTAAAGGTATACAGTACATTATAATATCTAGAAAATTTTTATTTTTCATTTTAAATGAAAGCGTTGTTTATGTTGGATACAATAAAGGCATATTTAGTATTTCTTTTTAAAGTTCTTTAATATTAAATAGTGTGACATGCATTTTTTAATACCGTCTAAGTGTAAACATACAAAAAATAATAATAATATCTGTTAGAAATTTATCTATTCAATTAAATTATTTATCTGAGTCAATTTTGAAACATAAAAATAAGTCAATTCATTCTGAAAAATTTATATTTCCTCGGACTGGACATGTTCTAAAAAATCGTACAGTTTTAGCTGCTATGACAAACAAACAAAGCTATTCGGATGGCACTTTATCGGAAGTTGAATTAAAATGGCTTTTACGTAGAGCAAAAGGGGGCTTTGGTATTATTACAACAGCTGCAGCACATGTTTCAAAAGAAGGGCAAGGTTGGGATGGTGAAATTGGTATCTTTTCAGATTCACACATAAGTAATTTAAAAAAACTGACCTCTGAAGTAAAAAAAACAGGTAGCTTAATTTTCTTACAACTTTTTCATGGTGGAATGCGCTCTCCTCAAAAAATAACTGGGAAAAAACCAATCTCTTCCAGTAAAAATAAAACGCAAGAATCCTATGATGGAATGACAAAATCAGCATCAAAAAAAGAAATTAATCAAATTATAAAAGATTTTTCCGATGCTGCAGAAAGATGCGTAAAAGCCGGGTTTGATGGAGTCGAGTTGCATGGTGCACATGGATACCTCTTATCTCAATTTTTAGGTAATAAAACAAATAGAAGATCTGATGAATGGGGTGGAACAATACAGGGTAGATCAAAAATAATTATAGATATTTTTAAAGCTATAAAAAAGAATGTTCCAGATTCTTTTATTGTTGGTATAAGAATCTCTCCCGAAATAAAAGATATTGGAATTACTCTAAGAGATAGTTTTTCGTTAATAAAATCTTTATCTCAAAATAGAATAGATTTTATTCATGTATCTTGCTGGGATATTTACGCTAGATCCATAGAGTTTCAAGAAAATCCAAATACTTTAACCGAATGGATTATAAAAAACATAAAAGATTTACCAACTATAATAACTACTGGCAATATTTGGTCATCGATAGATGCCTTGAATTCATTAAAGCAGGGAGCCGATTTATTCGGCGTTGCAAAAGTTGCTATCGCATATCCTGATTGGGCAAATAAAATATCACTCAAAAATTATAATCCTCCAAAAGGACCTTTCACTGCTCTGCAACTTCAAAAAGTAGATTTAGGAGATGTTTTTATTGATTATATGCGTTTATGGAAAGGTTTCATAAAGAATGAATCTTAACCTTGGTGATTTTTATTCTATTTTAACGGCAATCTGTTGGTCAGTAGCAGTTATACTTTTTGATATATCTTCAAGAAAACTAAATAGTTTACAAATGAGTGTGATTAAGAACTTTATAGGTGTTTTTGGTTTTATTCTTACAATAATAATTATGAATATTCCTATTCCCAAATTTTCATTCAATGAAGCTAGTGTTTTGTTTTTAAGTGGTTTTATTGGTGTAGCAGTTGCCGATTTACTTTTTTTAGCGTCACTCAGGAAGTTAGGTTCTAGTTTATCAGCTATAATTGCAACTATTTATTCACCTGCTATTTTTTTATTTTCATTTATGATGTTTGGTGAATTAATTTCTAAAAAAGCATATTTAGGAGGAGGATTAGTAATCATTGGCATTTCTATTTCAACTTTTAAAATCCCGCTAATTCAAGATAAAAAAGTTATACTCATTGGAGTCTTATTTGGCATTTTAGCTCAGGTTCTTACAGCATATTCTGTCTTATTGGTAAAACCTATTATGGTTAATAATTCAATAATCATGATTGCGCTGTATCGGTTTAGCATAGGTCTATTTTTTACATTAATATTTTTGATTTACAAAAGTGGTTTGGCGAGTGTAATCTCAACTTTTAAAAATGGTTTATCAAATTTCACTCTTATTATTGGAGCTATTATGGGGACATACCTATCTGTTCTTTTTTGGTTAGCCGGTTTTAAATATACAATTTCAGGAAGGGCAGCAATATATAATCAATTATCAACTGTATTAATTATTATCATGGCATTTTTTTTCCTTAAAGAACCAATAACCTCTAAAAAATGGATTGGGATAGCTTTATGTATTACCGGAGCACTTTTAGTAAGTATGAATTAAATAGGCGTTATTTTTTCTCATTTTATAAGGAAATCTTTATTTTTTATACGTGCCTTTTATTTTTAAATAGTAAGTGAGGACTTTTAAAATTATTTGCTCAAGCTTTTTAAGCTATCTTTTAAAAATTTCATAACTTTTTCCCTATCATTGATTTTTTTTCAATTAAAATAGATTTATATCTGCAATAATTAAATAAACTAATGGAAGTATAATTGTGATATGCTAAATATAAACAAAATAATTAAGCACACATTGTCAAAAAAATCGTTGAAGATCAGGCTATTTACATTCATTTGGGTTCTTCTTTGTTCGTGGTTTTGGATAGGTGATCCCATAACTTCAGTTGGCTTATCTTTATCTATTCTATTTGGATCAATGATTCTACAAGGAATCTTTGAGTGGATTTATGAATGAATAATCTCTAAATACTTTTTAAAAAAACATGATAAAATATCTAAAATATTATATTTCAACATTAACGTTGATATTAGCGATTTACTTAATTACCCAAGGATCCTATTATCCAACATTCTTTTTTATAGGTTTTTCACTTTTTATTATTTTAGGTGATTATCTTATTCAAGAAGATGATATCAAGGATAGTTATAGCTTTCCCGTAATGCTAAATCTACCTATCTACATTAATTTCATATTTTTATTTATATTTATTATAATTAGTTCATCTTTTTTTAGTGAAAAAGAATCAATATGGTTTTCATATTTGATTGAAAATATTTTTCAAGTAGACAATCTCTTTCCTTTCACTCCTATTCATTTTATTGATAAAATTTCATTGATATTTCTTTTAAGCCTTTTTATTGGAATAATAGGAACCGTTCCAGGGCATGAACTGATACACCGTAAAAAAAACAAATTTGATTTATTTATTGGAAACTGGTTGCTAGCATTTTCTTGGGATTGCTCTTTTGCAGTAGAACATGTCCAAGGTCATCATAAAAACGTTGGTCTTCCTGAGGATCCAGCAACAGCAAAAAGAGATGAGAATATCTATAAATTTATTTTGAAAGCTATCTTGCAAGAACATAAAGATTCATGGTCTTTTGAATTGAAGGAAATGAAGAAAAAAAAATATGGTTATTTAAGTTTCAGAAATAGAATAATCATTGGATATGCAAGAAGCTTGATTATAACCATGACAATCTTTTTTTCTGGAGGCGCCATGAGCGCGCTTTTCTATTTAATTTGTGCTTTACTTGCAAAAGCTTTTTTAGAAGTTATTAATTATACGGAACACTATGGTTTGGTACGTGAACCTGGAAAAGCTGTAGGAGTAAGACATTCTTGGAACTCAAATAGTAAATTAAGTAGTTTGTATCTTTTTAATGTTACTAGGCACTCCTCTCATCATGAAAAAGCTAGTTTGAAATTTTGGGAGCTAGATCCTCAAAAAAATGGACCTAGGATGCCGTTTGGATATTTATCAATGCTATATTTAGCACTATTTTTACCAAACACCTTTCACAAAGTAATGAGGGAAAAAATAGATCATTGGGATAATAACTTTGCAACAAATGGAGAAAAAGAAATTATTAATAAGCTTTATATAAAATAACTTTTAAAAGTTATAGCGATTATTCAAAGTGAAGTGATTAGATAATAATATTTTAATTTAAATGTATACTCTGACGACAAATAAAAAACTTCGTATTCTCACTCTTTGTATCCTTTATTTTGCTCAAGGATTCCCTTGGGGGTTTATGCTTACAGCATTGATCTCGCACCTCTCCTCTAATGGTCTAACGATGATTCAATCAGGGCAATTAGCTGCAATGGCTTACCTACCTTGGACATTCAAATTATTTTGGGGACCTTTGATCGATTCTTTCAATTATAAACCAATGGGAATACGTCGTCCTTGGATAATATTTGCACAAATTGGTATGCTCATTACATTGATTATTATGGCTTTTATGGGTGATCTATCGCATAATATCCCCTTATTAGGTTGGATGTTTTTTTTACATAATTGTTTTGCCTCTCTTCAAGATGTTAGTTGCGATGCACTTGCTGTAGATATTTTAAATCCTGAGGAGCAAGGAAAGGTAAATGGAGCAATGTGGGGTTCAAAAGTAATAGGAACTGGATTTGGTGCTGTAGTCATGGGAACTATTTTAGTATCTAATGGTTTATTCTTTGCAATTATTTCACAGAGTTTTATAATGGGGATTATTATTCTCTTCCCTCTAATTATTAAAGAAAGACCTCAGGATAAAAGGTTTCCATGGAGTCTTAATGAGGCGAAGTTCGAATTAAATTCTAAAAATATACAAAATCCTTTAGCAATTATTAAAGATTTAGTAAATGCCTTTAAAATGAAACCATCTTTTTTTGCAGCTATCTTTATTTTGCTTTCAGCTATAAATCAAGGTGTAAATAGTAGTATCCTTCCAGTATTCTATAATAGTACTTTAGGGTGGGAGCCAGATACTTACTCTCAAATATCAGGTGGTCCAGGTGCTTTACTTGAATTTGGTGGTGCAATTCTTGGTGGTTTATTAGCAGATAAATTTGGTCGAAGGAAAACTTTTTTCTTAGGATGGGGAAGTTTCTCTTTGCTTTCTGGATTATTTGGATTGGCTATTTTAAGTTTTGAACAAATTCCCTACTGGATTCAAGTTTTTTATTTAGTTGTGTATCCTTCATTTATTGCCCTAGGTACGGTAGCAATGTTTTCATTAGCGATGGCACTATCATGGTCAAAAGCATCAGCTACAATGTTCACTACCTATATGGCTCTTTCTAATCTATCAGTGGTAATAGGAAGTAAACTTATTGGACCTTTAACTAATCACTTTACACTTGGAAATATATATATTCTAATGATGGTGATATGTTTATTACCCGTATTTTTGCTTAAACATATGAATCCTAGTCCCATTTTAAAAATCAAAAGTAATTTAGAAATAAAATAAATATCTCGTTAATCCTATGAACTATTTATGAGTTTTTTTTAAATTGTAGTATATAAAAATATGAATTTCCTATTATTTAAAATTATTGATAATGCCTTTAATCTTTTACAGATGCTAATTATGATCCGTGTATTATTAAGTTGGATTCCTCATGATCCCTATAATCAATTTATTAGAATTTTATATGTTTTAACTGATCTCATATTAAAGCCTTTACAGCAAATACTACCTTTGCAATCTGCTGGGATTGACTTTTCTCCAATGGTTGCGTTTGTAATAATAGGATTTATTAAGAACTTAGTTCTCTCTGTGATCTGAGAGTTATCTCAAGATTACAAATATGATAAAGAAAATAATAAAGAGTTATAAAGATTTACCTGAAAATATTCACCTATTATTTCGATTAGAGTTTTGTTTAAGTCTTATACATGTAGCCTTTATATTAGTTTTAAATATATTTCTTAGAAAAAAAGGGTTCTCTGATCCAGAGATTGCTTCTTTTAATTCACTTCGATATCTCAGTGCTCTCATATTTGCATTACCACTTGGTATCTATATCAGGGGTAAACAATTAAAACCTTTTTTTATACTAGCCTCAATAATTGTACCATTTACAAGTACATTAATTGTTGAATCAATTCATTATGGTATTATTCCATTAATAAAATGCTCTTTTTTATTATGGGGCCTAGGGATCATGCTAATGCGGGTTTGCTCTTTACCATTTATTATAAGAAATACTGAAGCAGAGAACACCTCTGAGGCCTTATCTCTTATTGCAGCAACATGGAGCCTAGCTACAATTATTTCAGGTTTGATTATAGGTGGATTAAATTGGGTCAGTTCCATTAAATTAAATCAATCAGAGTACTTTTTTGATGAACGATTAATTCTATGGATTATAAGTATAATTGGAATTTTTGGAGTCTTCTTCGCAATTCAGATTAAAGAAAAAATTGAGAGGAAAGATAAAGAAGATATAAAAACTTTTAATATCCAAAAAAGTTATGACTGGGATCTAATATTAAAAGCGATATCACCTTTAGTTTTGATATCAATTGGAGCTGGCCTGACAATTCCTTTTGTAAATTTATTTTTTAATTCTATTTTTGGATTTTCAGCTAGTCAATTCAGTCTATTAGGTAGTTTTACGGCCATATTAGTTTTTTCATTTTCTTTATTAGTACCCTCTTTAAGAAAAAAATATGGTTATTGGATGACTATAGTTGTAGTTCAAAGCTTTGCAATAATTTGTTTGGTTGTAATGGCCTTAACAGAAATCTTCTCAAATTATCAAATATCTATGTTTATTGCTGTTTTAGCTTACGTATTACGTCAGCCCTTGATGCATATGGCGCATCCTGCATCAAATGAATTAATGATGAATTATGTAGGAAAGAAAAACCAAGAACTAATAAGTGCTTTAAGTTCAAGCTTATGGAGTGCTTCTTGGTTTATGAGTGCCAAAATATTTGAATGGTTGAGATTATTAAATTATAATTATTATAAAATATTTTTAATAACCGCACTTTTATATTCTTTTGGTGTTTACCTATTCTCAGTTCTGATAAAAGATTATAATAAAAAAAATAAAGCTATTGGACTTCAACAAAAAATATAAAATATTAAAAGAAGTTTGCGTTATGAATAGTTTTGAAGCCCTTTCAGCAGAAAAATTAAATGCAAATAGAATTGAGTTATGTAAAAGCTTGAACCTTGATGGACTAACACCTGATATCATTGAGGTGAAGAAATCATTAGATTTATTATCAATTCCTTTAAAAGTAATGATTCGATGTAGACCTGGAAATTTTATTTATAATAATTCAGAAGTTGAGAAAATGCTTGAAGATATCAAATTAATAAAAAAAATTGGAGTAAAAGAAATAGTATTTGGTGCTTTAACTAAAGAAAAAAAAATTGATATAGATCTAATTAATAAAATAGTTCAAAATTCGATTCCTATGAAAACAACATTTCATAAAGCGATAGATAAAACAGAAAATATTTCAAATGAATTAGAAAAACTTTATGGGATTCATGCTATAAAAAGTATCCTTACATCAGGTGGTGAGAAAACGGCAGTGGAAGGATCAAAAAAAATTAAAGAATTAATAAAAAAACATGGTAAACGGTTCAACTTTATTGTTGCTGGATCTGTAAAAAAAGATAACCTTATCAAAATTCATGAAAAAATCAGAGCTAATGAATATCATGGTAGGGATATTATAGGTACTCTCTAATATTCTTTTTTTAAAATAATTAATTTAGAAACCTTGAATTAATATATTATCAATGGGACCATTGGCCTTGAGAATAATTGTTGATCCTTCTCTCTTTAAACTTTTTTTATTATTTTTTTCCCATGTCCTTATATATTTTCGGACTCCTAAAGATATTGGATTTATTTTTATTTCTGAATTATGAAAAGTGATTCTTGTAGGAAAGGTTCCATTCTGTCTAATTGTAAACTTAGCATCAATTAGCACTTTTATAAATGGGGTATGAATCTTGATAAGCGAAGTTCCAGTATGTTCATTGATCAATTGTAGATTAACATCAATTAGTCTTACTCTAAGTGAATTATTCCAAATACCTAAAGTCTTTAATAGTTTTTCTATTTCAGGTTCTTTGATTAGATCTTTAGGAATCTTAATATCAAAATTTCTAATACGAAAATCACTATCAATGCTATGCATTAAGATAGTCTCTTTTATAGATCCTTCTATTAAAAGATTCTTTATCTCAAGCATCAATTCAGGTAAACTTATTTTAATTTGATTTTCTAGTTGAAACTCTGGGGTGGCTAAAAAAATAAGATTTTCTATTAAGAACTTAGATTTATTTAATTTGAAGTCAATTTTTTTAGATTGTGGATCAAAAATAATCTTTGCTGTTGATGAAAATGACTGTACGATTTCTTGAACTTTAAATTCATAATTCCATTCAATATTAGGAACTTGGTAAAGGGAATCTAAAATTGGATTTAATTGGAAATCTTTAGTATTCCAGTTATATAAAATAGAGTTATCATGTGCCCTTAAATTTTCGTTAGTAGGAAACGCGATAATATTTTCAGGTAAATTGAGTTCATATGTCCAGGAATAGTCATTCAAAGGGGCTTTATCTAAGTTGATATAGTTTCTGATTGATAAATCATTTAAGGACTGAGGTAAGGTATCAGAATCAATAAAATATAACTCAGATGCTTTGGCTATTTTCTCTAAACATTCTTTTGGTATTGACTGTCTATTATTTAATCTTTTAATTTTTTCTTCAGTAATCCAATTTTTTGAGTTCACCTTAGAGTTGATTTTAAAATCTTTAATGACTAGATCTGGACCGTTAATCGTTATTTCAGTAGTGGATTGTTCTTTGTTGTAAATATTGTTTATATCAATATTAGAGAAGCTAATTTTATAATCTTTAATTAGTAACGAATGAAAATCTTTATTTTTTAGTTCAGGTTTCCAACTTGTTGATAAATTATTTAATTGAAAGTTTAAACTCTTTAAATCAAATTTTATTTCACCAGTATCTTGTGCCTTTAAAAAAAAGTGAATTAGAATGACTAAAAAAATATTTCGAATTATTTTGATAAAAGAATATATAATCATTATTTAATAGGATTAATTATGTTAATGTACTGTAAAAAGTTAGTATTTTTCCTTGCTAAAAATTGGAATAATATTTAATCTTTTTAGTTTAAAAATAGTTATGGCTAAACATAATATAGTTTATTCAACTGAATCTTTAAAAACTGATCTAAAAGTATCAGAGCAGGAGGATAGAGTTAATCCTCAAGATCAAAATATCCGTTTACATCTAGATCGCAAAGGTGGTGGTAAGATTGTAACGGTTATAAAAGGTTTACTTGAACCAAAAAGTAAATTGTCAGAACTATGCAAAGAATTAAAAAAGAAATGTGGAGTAGGTGGGACTGTAAAAGAAAAAAAAATTCTTATTCAAGGAAATAAAAGAGAAATAATTCAAAAATTTTTACTAAACAAAAATTACAATGTAAAATTAAGTGGTGGTTAAAGAAATGAAATTAAAATTAAAAAGGTCTCTAATTTTTATTATCATGTCTGTTACGTTTTGGTCATGTTCGGAAACTTCAGCAGGTTCATTTACTATGATACTTTCAGGAAGTGTGCATGGTCAATTAGATCCTTGTGGTTGAAAAAAAAATCCATTAGGCGGTCTGTCTAGAAGATATGTAAAAATTAATGAAATGAAAGAGAAAGGAATAAACCCACTTATTCTTGATGCTGGAGATCTCTTTTTTAGTACCTCTTCATTAAATGATAAAAATAAAAAATCAGAACTATTTAGAGCTGAATCAATAATTGAAGGCTATAACCGAATTGGTTGTGATATAATTAATGTTGGGCATTATGAAGTTTTAAATGGCTTAAATTTTTTAGAGAAGATTTCTAAGAAATCAAAGGCACCGTTTATCTCTGCTAACCTTCGGAAATATACTAATGATGATTTAATTTTTCCTCCTTATCAAATTATCAAAAAGGATGGATTAAAGATTGGTGTTATTGGAGTTACTGATAATCTTCCTGACACATCCAATTCAATGAAAGCCGATAATTATATTGAAGCTGGAAACAAATATATCAATAAGATCCTTAAGCAAGTTGATCTTATTATTATGCTTGTTAATTGTGAAAGGGGTAAACAAGAGAGTTTAGTTACGGACTTTCCTAAAGCTGATTTTATTGTTACAAGTGGTAGTACCAATATGACAAGAGCTAATAGCCCTCAAGAGGCGAAAGGTCCATTAGTATATTCTTGCGGTAAACAGGGGAAATACCTAATATCAGTTGAATTGGAAATTAAAGATAAGAATGAACCTTTTGTTGATATTTCAGCACAAGAAAAAAATCTAAAACAAATAAATAAAAGGTTTGAGAGACTTCAAAAGAAAGATCCTTCTAAGCCCTTAGAAGAAATCTATGCTGATCAAACTAACGTTCTAAAATTAATAGATGGATATAAAAAAGATTTAATTGAATCTGAAAACTTAATTGGTTCTGCTATTAACACCTTAAAATTTAAAACTTTTGCTTTAAATCGAAAAGTTGAAGACAATGATAAAATGCTTGAATTTGTAAATGAAACAATCTCGACATGTAACATATTAAATCCAAAAATAAACTCAAAAAAAAGTAAGAACATAAATAAAAATAAAATGGAAAAATCTTTTAAAAATAACCATTCTAAACATGATGGGCATAATCACTAAATTCTATAACGAAAAATAAAATATGAATTTAAAATCACAAATTATCGTATTATTAGTTATTCCAACAATCTTTGGAATTTTAATTAATGTACTGAAATCTAAAAGTCTACCATTTATTGCTGAGCCAATTGTTTTAATGAAGAAACAAGAGGATCTTTCTCAACAACTCAATCATCCTGTAATTAGAGAAATTGGAATAGAGATAGCATTTGATTTGTATAATAAAGGAACTCTTTTTGTAGATGCTAGAGCAAAAGAATATGTTATAAATGGAGCAATTCCAGGAGCTATCTCAAATAATGATATTGACCTTTTAAGTACTGAAATTGATAGCTTGTTAGGTTTCGATTCACCATTCATTATATATTGCGGTGATGATGATTGTGGATCAAGTTTGGAACTTGCATATGAACTACAAGATTTTGGATTTAGTAATATACTTGTTTTTAAAGGGGGCTGGAAAATGTGGAAAGATTCTGGTTATGAGGTTTATAAAAATGAATAAAATTGATCCTAGATTGATCTTTGTTATGAGAGTTTTATTAGGAATTGTTTTTTTAATAGCTAGCTATGGTAAAATATTAGAACCTGAACAATTTTCTAGAGAAATATCTAATTATCATTTCATACCATTTGGCTTAGAAAATTTCGTTGCAATAGTTTTACCTTGGATTGAGCTTTGCATAGGGTTTGGTTTGATTTTTGGAGTAATGATAAATGGATCGGCACTAATTAGTGGCACTCTTCTTATTATGTTTAATTTACTGGTTATACAAGCTATGATAAGAGGATTCAATATTGAGTGTGGGTGTGGTTTAAAAGAAGGTGAAATGATCGGATGGCAAAAACTTGCAGAAAATTTCACACTTCTCCTCATATCTTTTATTGTATTCAAACAAAAAAAAAGAATATTTGAGATTTTCCCAAAATCACCATTGTCTGATGAGCCTTGAAATCATAAATTTCATCTCTAAAATAATGAAGTAAAAACTTAAATGCGAGAGTAGCTCAGCTGGTAGAGCATCACCTTGCCAAGGTGGGGGTCGCGAGTTCGAATCTCGTCTCTCGCTCAAAAAGCCTCTATTAAGAGGCTTTTTTTTAAAGGACTTTTTTATTATCTCTGATATGTTAAAAAATAGTTTAATTATATTAATTCTCTTTTTTTCTTCTTGTGATTTAGATGAAGAACCACCTCTCATTCCAGAGAATTTACGTGGATACTTTACAATGTCTGAATCTAACCCCCGGATTCATTTAAGTTGGTCTCATCCATTAGATGATGATATTAAAGAATATCATATTTTCAGGTCTACCGATAATGGATTAAGTTTTGATTCACTAGGCTTTGTCTCCTATCCAATTAATTCGTATGAAGACACTTCTATTATTTGGTTAGAAGATTTTGGATATAAAATTAAAGCAAAAGATAAATCAACAAATATTGGCGACTTTTCTGATTCTATTTTTATTAATTGTTTTAAACCTGGTGGTTTTTGGAAATTAACTAATTTTGATTCAATTTATTTATGTTTAGATCCATTTACCTATCAAACTCAGGAAATGTTTCAACTCACCCCATTAATTAATTTGGAAACTCTAAACGATACATTAAAGATTATGGACTTTCCAGGGATTCAATTAGATACAATAAACTGGAGTGGGAATGGATGGATGTATTTAACTTATTCGGTATTAGAACTCTCTACTGATAGTGTAAACTATGATACAGTTACATATGCAAATACTGCTGCGCCGGAGTATTATACAATGATTTTAAGGGATCCCGAATCAGGATCTATTACTTTTAACTCTAATTCATATGACCCTATAGAAATTCATCATTCATTAAAAGGGTGTGATGGCGAGGATCTATTCCCCTAAGAGCCAGAACCACATTCTTCATTAGATACTATACTTTCAGTACCAAGTTCATTAATTGATGTGATAGTAAAACATGTATTTGTTAACGTTCCAATATCCAGCTCATGAGTAAGGTCAGTTGTTTCTAAAAGAAAATTGTCATCCTGATAAACCCTGTAAGACTCAGCTACATCAATAGAGGTCCAGTTTAAAGTTGCACTGGATCCTGTGATTGATATGGCCAAGGTAGGTGGTGTAACTTCAGTTAGAGTAGTAAATGTTAAAACCTCAGAGTAGGTACCGTCATTTTCATAGACATCTATAGCATATATTTTATAATTATAAGTTGTCGAGAATATGAGATCACTATCTGTGAATGTTAAATCATTTCCATTCCATAGTAATTCATCATTCTTTACAATTTGATATTCAGTCGCATTGTCAACTGCTTCCCAAGTCAATATAATGTTATCATAATTTAATATTCCAATAAAAGATCCTGGGGAAGCCAAAATAGGAACACCACAAATTTCTTCTGATTGAATACCTTCAATATTTACTGAGTTGACCGGCGATATAGTATAGCAGTATTCTAAACCAGCTTCTACATAATCAGTATAAGATTGATCACTTAATTCCGTAAGAAAAGTACTATCACGATAAATTTTATAAGAGTGTGCATTAAATGGAGAGTCCCATGACAAAAGGTTTGATCCTTCTTCAGAAATAAGGCTCAAATTAGAAATAGTTTGATCATACTCATTATTAATAACTACATATATTGGTTGAGCAATTGATTCATTTCCGGAAGGATCTTGAGCTATCATTCTTATAATCTGTTCAGAATTATTTGGTAATAAATAAGTATTCCATTTCTTTGTAAATGGGGTATCCTCTAGAGTCGCAATAAGGCTATCATTTATAAAATATTTCACTTGATGAATTGAGACATTATCTGTGGCAAACCCTGAAATTAAAACAGTATCACTCACGGTTTGACTTGATAATGGTGTTAATATTGAGGCAAAAGGAGGCGCTATATCATTTATAAGTATATCATCGTTATTTACTGTGACAACAATAGGATTTAGGTCCACTTGATTTTCACCATAGTCATATATTGACGCAAAAAGAATGTATTCCAGATTTTCTTCTTCAAGTAATGTATTCCATTCATAAATAAAAGGTTCTTCAGTATCGGTTAAAATAAGTTCACCATTTATGAAAAAATCTGCTTTTACTACACCAATATTATCATTGGCGGATAATTGTATCTCCACATTTCCATTAACTTCTTGCCCAGCATAAGGAAATGAAATAAAACCCGATGGGGGAATATTATCTTGATTATCAATATTTACTGATATGGGTTGCGTTTGAGATTCATTTCCACTTGTATCAAAAGCTTTAACATACCAGACATGTTGGCTCTCTTCAACACTTGTTAAAGTATTCCATTCGTAGGTATATGGATATGAATTAGCTGTATGTTCTAAATTGTAATCATGATAAAATTCGACTCTTTCT
>Ga0308013_10000885_pt1 | contig 15046 bp, 14 predicted proteins | sample Neamet181_FD_203131 | JGI IMG/M metagenome (GOLD analysis project Ga0308013, IMG submission 203131) | Marine microbial communities from water near the shore, Antarctic Ocean - #181 | ecosystem: Environmental > Aquatic > Marine > Unclassified | place: Southern Ocean | collected 2014-07-25
AACCGCCCTTCTATATTTATCTACGGGGGCACTATCCAACCAGGCCCCAACCACACGAATGTCGTATCTGTCTTCGAGGCTGTTGGCGAGCACTCTGCCGGCAAGGTTTCCGATATTGAACTGAAGAATATTGAAGAAACAGCCATCCCAGGGCCTGGCTCCTGTGGCGGCATGTACACCGCGAATACCATGGCCTCAGCAATAGAAGCGCTAGGCATGAGCCTGCCTAATAGCTCCGCACAGGATGCCATCTCGCAGGAAAAGGTCACGGACTGTTTAGACGCTGGCGAGGCGATCATGCACCTGATCGAGCATGATATTAAACCTTCAGACATCATGACCCGCTCCGCATTCGAGAATGCTATTAAGGTAGTTATTACGCTTGGCGGCTCTACCAATGCCGTTCTGCACCTGCTCGCTATGGCGCACACAATGGGTGTTCAGCTGGAACTCGACGACTTTACCCGCATTGGTAAGAAGACACCGATGCTGGCGGATCTAAAACCCAGCGGGAAATATCTGATGTCAGAGCTCATTAAAATTGGAGGTATTCAGCCACTAATGAAGCGCATGCTAGACGCTGACATGTTGGATGGAAGCTGCATGACAGTGACAGGCAAGACAATGGCAGAAAACCTTTCTTCTGTAGAGCCCTACCCTGAGGGTCAAGACATTATTCGGCCCTTCGACAATCCTATTAAGAAAGACAGTCATCTTGTTATATTAAAAGGAAATTTAGCACCTACTGGAGCAGTAGCAAAGATCACTGGTAAGGAAGGCCTAAGCTTCACTGGCAGCGCTCGAGTCTTCGAGTCAGAGGAAGAATGCCTAGAGGGCGTTCTAGACGGCACCGTGATCAAAGGTGATGTACTCGTTATTCGCTATGAAGGACCGAAGGGCGCGCCAGGCATGCGCGAAATGCTAAGCCCAACTTCAGCCATTATGGGCAAAGGCCTCGGCGAGGATATAGCTTTGATTACAGATGGCCGATTCTCCGGGGGAAGTCATGGCTTTGTTGTGGGTCACGTTACCCCAGAGGCCATAGAAGGCGGACCGATCGCTATCGTGCAGACCGGCGACAGAATCTCTATCGATGCTGAAACCAACGAAGTTAAAATAGAACTTAGTGACGAAGAGATTGCAGCGAGGCTAGAAAAGTGGCAGAAGCCGGCTGCTCGCTATACGCGAGGGGTGCTGGCGAAATTCGCAGCCTCAGTTTCATCGGCTTCCGAAGGAGCAGTAACGGATAAGTATCTTTAGCCGATAAACCTTAGATAAGAATAAAACAAGTCAAGGTCTCAACTTGCCCGATTTCTTCACTAGTATTGGCACCCTATTAAACGGAAGTTTCTTGCAGTCAGGCGCTGTTTGGACCCTGAGTACGATACCCGGATTTCCGCCGATAATTCAGACCGTGCATATTCTTGGCATCGCAGTTGTAATGGGTAGTGTTGTCCTCCTCGATCTTCGCATTTTAGGTCTGGCCGTTCCTAGCCAGAAAATCTCTGAGATGACAAATAGGTTGATGCCTTGGTTATGGTGGGCTTTGGCATCAAACCTCATTTCCGGAGCCTTCTTTTTATTTGGTAGGCCACTCAGATATTTCAACAATCCAGTTTTTGGCTGGAAGGTAAGCTTCCTGGTCCCTGCGGTCCTCTTGGCGTTGTTTTTCCATGTGATGAGCAAACAAGAAGAAGGCTATTGGGAATCTAGTCCCAAACGTCTATGGAGCGCGCGCGCAATAGCCTTACTTTCACTATTTTTGTGGATCATGGTTGCCATGGCTGGTCGCTGGATCGCCTACGCTGAATACATTTACTACCCTGCGTAATACCGTCAAAGGAGCGGGTTTTACAGCTCTTCAAAAGGTTGCTGCTGCGATTTTGTTCTCAGACCCAGCCTGGCGGCGGCCTAGTAAGTATTGAAACGTACAATAGTGTCCGAGATCCAGAAAATCGCCTGTAAATTGGACTATAAAAAGTAAATTAGACGAAACTGGTACATCTAATGGAATTCCTAAACTCACCAAAATGGATCGATGTTGAAAACTGGCCAATTTCTTGGGAGATCGGTGGCACAAGTTGGTTCCCATTTCTTGAATCGATTCACGTAATTGCAGCAGCCTTCGTTGTAGGCTCTATTCTTATGGTAGATTTGCGATTATTAGGGTTTGCAGCAGTTAAATATTCTATTAGCACTCTTTCTAAGGAATTGGTGCCTTGGACCTGGGGCGCGTTCGTTGTTGCGACGATCACTGGCCTTGGCATGTTCATCACCCGCGCTGCCTCACACGTAGTAAACCCAGCATTTCAGTGGAAAATGGTCTTGCTCGCCCTCGCCGGTTCAAATATGGCGTATTTTCACTTTCGCGTTTACAATAAAATAACTCAATGGGATAACGTAGTTCCTACTCCTATCCAACTAAAAATCATCGGGAGCCTATCACTTTTCCTCTGGTCAGGAGTCATGCTGGCAGGAAGATGGGTTGGGCATATAATTTAATGCGAAACCAAAAAATTAACTGAATATGTACAGTAAGAGTAGCCCGGCGAGCAATCATTCGAGTTTCTTATCTTTAGATGGTTATCATGTGTATCTGTAACATCCCATGCGCAATCTTATCGATGCTACATACGAGAAGAATAGCGCCACCTTAAGTGGCGGCATTGCTATGCATTCCGATACAGTGCCTATTGAGCAACTGATAGAAAATGGCTCAGTGCTTATAAATGGCGAAGAGCATACGTAGTGACGCTTCGTATTCGCGAATCTTGAAAGGCCTCTTTTTACTAGTTATCAAGGGCCCAATTATGAGGATAGTCTCGCGCTTTCGTCCTTTCCCATATAGAATTCCTCTTATACTGAAAAAAGCAAAACCTCCATCTATTGGTATTCGAAAGCTGCTCGACAGCTACTGGATGGTTTTCAAGGACAATAAATTCAACTCAGTCTCTAAGGATTATGTCATGATTTCTTCCCTCTCAGGCGACAAGCATTTCATTACACGCCTTTTGACTGTGCTCGCTTCTCTAATCTTCCTAAGCACTTGCAGCGAAGACCGCGGACCACAAACATCAATGCCTATCGTCGCCATCGAGCCCGCGACGAGCTCTAGTTCCTCGCTGGAGGCGGTTCCAATGATCGTGGAGGATGACTTTGTATATGCGGCAGATCGTTTTGCAGACATACGCATGTTGCGCTATCAGGTTCCGGGATTTGAGGATTTAAGCGAGCAACAGAAAGAACTACTCTACTACCTCTCTGAGGCAGCGCTCTCCGGTCGCGATATAATGTATGACCAGAACTATAAGCATAATCTTCGAATCCGACGCACGCTTGAAGAAGTACTAAAGAATTACGCGGGAGATAGGGACGCCGAAAACTTTCTTCACCTAACAACCTATGCCAAGCAGGTCTGGTTTGCGAACGGCATTCACCACCACTACTCAGGTCTAAAATTTACACCGCTTTTTGACGAGGAGTACTTCAATGAAGTTATCAGCTCTTCCTCATCCAAATCTGACTTTCCTTTGCGTGATGGTCAAAGTGTAAAACAACTAATCACAGAGCTGACACCGATACTCTTCGATGAGGATCTAGACCCGAAAAAAGTAAACACTGCCGACGGCGTAGACAAAGTGGCAACATCCGCAGTTAACTTCTACGAGGGAGTTACCGAGCAAGAAGTTATAGATTTTTATGCGGCAAAGTCTGCAAGTGATGACTCGACTCCCATCTCTCATGGGCTAAATTCAAAACTAGTAAAAATCGATGGTGAAATCGTTGAACGCGTATGGCACATCGGCGGAATGTACAGCGAGGCTCTAGAGCAGGTAGTCTATTGGTTGGAGCGCGCCATTGGGATTGCTGAGAATGATAAACAACGAACAGCATTTGAATTGCTCGTAAAGTATTACCGTTCTGGTGACCTTAAAGATTTCGACGCTTATAATATTGCATGGGTCGCAGACACCGATTCCGCGATTGATGTAATCAATGGCTTTATCGAGGTCTATAACGACCCACTAGGTTATAGAGGCTCTTTTGAATCGGTGGTATCTTTTCGTGATGCAGAAGCAACTCTCAGAATTTCTGCGATTGGCAAGCGCGCACAATGGTTCGAAGACAACTCTCCTATTCAAGATGATCACAAGAAAGCAAACGTGAAGGGTATCGATGGTAAAGTTATCACCGTCGTTATGGAATCTGGCGATTCGTCACCCGCAACTCCCATAGGCATCAATCTACCAAATTCTAGCTGGATTCGTGCGGAGCATGGCTCAAAATCCGTGAGCCTTGGCAATATTGTAAGCGCATACAACTCCTCGCCCAGTAAGACACTCGAAGAGTTTGCGTATACCGATGAAGAAATTCTGCGTAGCCGCATGCACTCAGAGCAGGCTGGTGATTTACACACTGACATGCACGAGGTCATCGGACATGCATCAGGACAAATCAATGAAGGTGTCGGCACCACACGAGAAACGCTCCGTCAATACGCTAGCACTCTTGAAGAGGGCCGCGCCGACCTAGTCGCGCTGTACTATATTTTGGACCCAATGCTAATCGAAATCGGTGTGATGGATAGCCTAGATGTTGGGCGCTCCGAGTACGATGCCTATATCCGTGGTGGTGCCATGCTGCAACTGTATCGGCTGCAGCCAGGCGAGCTGGTCGAAGAGGCCCATATGCGAAACCGCCAACTCGTCGCACTTTGGTCTTATGAACAGGGCTTAGAAGAAAACGTCATCGAACGCGTAGTTCGAGATGGCAAGACCTTTTTCATTGTAAATGATTATGAGAAGCTACGCGGAATATTCGGCAGATTACTACAGGAAATTCAGCGCATAAAATCAGAAGGCGACTTCGAGGCAGCAAGGGATCTCGTAGAAAATTACGGCACACAGGTAGACGAGGAACTACATGCTGAAGTCTTGCAGCGGTATGCGACTTTGGACGTTGCGCCGTACTCCGGATTTGTAAATCCTCGAATAGTTGCCGATGATAAAAACGGTATGGTCAGCAACGTACGAGTTGAATATCCAAATGACTTCACGTCACAGATGCTCGAGTATGCTGCGAATTATTCATTCTTACCAAACGATAACTAACTAGTAGCGAACTATAAATGAACCTGGAAAAACTGAAGCGAGCTGAAGAATATTTTCTAACTCGCTACCCGAGCGGATTTTCTCACCCTGAGATGATAGCAATCGGCAAGAAACACAGAATGGATAAGATGATTTCGCTTAGCCAGGAACTGTTTGCGAAGAAAAATTTCAGGGATCCGCCAGAAATTATCGAGGGCATGATAAAAATTGTATCTCGCTCATCAATGGTTTCAATTTTTGAGAAACCAAAGTTCCGCGATTTTGGAAGAAGTCTAGAACCAAAACAAAAGAATGCTCTAGCTAGCGGATTAAAAGAACAATTATATGGCGATAGCGAGAAAGGCTTCGATAAAATTTTAGGCATCATGTTAAGCGGAAAAATGGCCAAGTGGTCACTTATTAGCATCTGCCCCGTCTACTTCCATCCCCAAGATGAGGTCTTCGTTAAACCAACAACCGCTAAAAAAGCCATTATACATTTTGAAATACAGAACCTTCACTATAGACCGCAACCTTCATGGGTGTTCTATGAAGAATTTCGCTCAGTAATTAATGAGATGAAGACGAAAGTTGATCCATCCCTATCACCAAACAGTGCAGCGTTTACAGGGTTTCTTATGATAAGCATGGCGGCAATCGAAGAAGCAGAATTTTAAAATTACATCAGACTGATAAGTTAATTGTGTTAGAAATTAGACCAAACTGCGAGCATTGCGACAAAGACCTGCCACCGGCGTCAACGCAGGCCTGTATATGTGCATATGAGTGCACGTTCTGCAGCCATTGCGTGAAGAATATACTCTATAATGTTTGCCCAAACTGTGGCGGCGGATTCAGCAAACGCCCTATCCGGCCGCGAACTGAAAGAAGACCTGGCGTGAGTCTGGCGCATCAACCCGCCTCTAGCAAACGTGTACACTCCATATACTCTGAAGAAGAAATAGCCCAGTTCGCCGGCGCTACGAAATCGATTCGGACCGAAGACCGTTAATTAGGAATTCCAAAGGCATAACACCATGAAAATACTAGTTCGAAATATGGCACGCAGCACCAGCGAAGCAGAACTTAAAGCTCTGTTCGAGTCTTTTGGCACGGTTCAATCCTGTTCGCTAGTGCTAGACCCGAAATCAGGTGGCTCTAAGGGTTTCGCCTTCATCGAAATGCCCAAGACTGGCGAATCCAAAGCGGCGGTCAAAAATTTAAATGGCAAGGATGTTGACGGTCAAAGGATTCGAGTCAAAAAAGCAGAAAAGGTAGAGAAACCTGAAAAATAAAAAAAAGCCAAAGCTAAATCGGACTAGACATGAGCTAGATTTCTAAATCAATCTGAACTTTTAAAGCTCTTCCAGTACAATTCCATCGCCCTGCCGCTAAACCAGTAAAATTATTCCCTTGCGACTTCCTCATTACTCACTGGACTCTGCAACGTTTTCCCTCGCACAAATGGTGCAAGCACATTGAGAATCCGGCCACTAACGCCTTAAAAATATTGCCCTGCAATAGCTTCGCAGAGCCAACGCCCAGAGTTTAAAAGTATCAATGCAATTTTGGATTGATGTAAGCCCGAAAGACCTCACACCTCTGGATTTAATTAGCCACAAAGCCTCTTAAGAGCGGCAGCTACTTGAGATGATAATTTTTTGGCTAGGAAAAAACTGCCTTGAATATAAAGAAAAATACTATGGAAATTGCTGCACCAACAGGAAGTGTCACCACCCAAGACAGAAAAATTCTACCGACGACATTGAGATTAAGGGCACCGATGCCACGAGCTAGGCCTACTCCCAATACGGCCCCGACAAGTGTGTGAGTTGTCGAGACAGGAATTCCTGTACCAGAGGCTACTACTACGGTAGTCGCAGCAGCCAATTCTGCTGCAAAGCCTCGGCTAGGCGTAAGTTCAGTAATATTTTTACCGATGGTCGCTATCACCTTGTAGCCCCACATCGCTAGACCTGCCACTATGCCTCCACCACCTAAAATCAGTATCCAGAATGGCAGGCCTGATTGCTCAGCAAATACGCCCCCACTTTGCACTACACCGTTTACAGCGGCCAGCGGCCCAATAGCATTTGCGACATCATTCGACCCATGTGCGAACGCCATCGCGCAGGCAGTAAATATCATCAATACGCCAAATACTTTTTCGACACTACCGAAATCAAAACGCTCATTTTCCCCTGCAACCTCTTTAATACTGCGAAGCAGAAAAATCCCAATAATCATGGCAAAGATTCCAACTCCTACAGCCATCAGCAAGGACTGACCAAAGCTGAAGTCTAATCCTACATAGCGCAGTCCCTTTACTAGGGTAACCATCGCAATCATGAAGCCCACTACAAAAATATAGAAAGGGACGTATTTTTTCGCGTTAGCGAAAGGATCGTCTGTATCAAGAACAAGTTTCTGAACGCTGCGAAATATAAAGAAAGCGATGATGCCGGAACACATCGGAGAAACAACCCAGCTCGCCACGATGGCCCAGACCTTGCTCCACACTACTGCATCTGCCGAGATACCGACAACCGCAAAACCTACGATTGCACCGATAATCGAATGCGTTGTAGAAACTGGCCAGCCATTATGAGAGGCGATCAATAGCCAAATTCCCGCCGCTAGGAGCGAGGAAAGCATGCCGTAAACTAATAGCTCAGGTGAATCCGTAAACCCGGCTTTTTCGATATCTATGATGCCGCTACGAATCGTAGAGGTTACTTCTCCACCCGCTAGGTAAGCACCGGCAAACTCAAATATCATAGCTATGAATATTGCCTGCTTGATCGTGATGGCCCCGGCACCAACCGAGGTCCCCATCGCATTTGCTACGTCATTCGCTCCTACGCCCCAGGCCATGAAGAAACCAAACACGCAAGCCATGATCAAAAATATAGTACCGTATTGAGAGATTATGTCAGTCATGTATCACCTAGCTTATGAAGCTTCATTCTTTTATCGCGCAATTAATAGCAGTAGCCGAGCGCCTACACTTTCTGAAATATCTGCAAGGTCTCCAATCTGATCGATAATCTTGTAGAGAAACATAACGTGAACTGGAGGCAGAGACTCCTCTAGCTCAAACAACTTTGCTCGAAGCTTGACCTGACTTACGTCAGTTTGGTGCTCAAGCTCATCTAGCTCACTAATCAGGCCCTCAACAAGATCGACCTCTTTCCCACCAAACCCTGTCTCGAGCAACTCGTCCAGTTCGTTGATAACTTTGAGTGCTTGCTTCGCGGCCAGCAGGCTTTCTTTGTAATAGTCTCTCACCTCTTTCACTAGGCTCTCTGGAATCTCCATACGCCTGCCTAGCATTAGTCCAGCTATATCTTTTGCGCGATTCGCCAATTTATCTTGAGTATGCAGCAGCTCCAACAAATCTGTTCTGGACACTGGAAGAAACAGACTTTTAGGAAGATTCGTACGCACATTGCTTTTAAGGTCGTCAGCTATATTTTCCTGATTCCGAATTTCTTGCTGCGCGGCAAGGGCTGCGTCCCAGTCTTTAACGAAACTCGCCTCAAGGAAATCACCTAACAGCTCAACACAATGGTGAGCTATCGCCATATGTTCTTGTATAGGCCTGATCGGAGAACGTCCAAAGAGAGCGCTTAATGAGGATGGCATAATTTTAACCCGGGTTGTTTTGCCGGAATTATAGTTTCACTTTTCATCGAAAACCACTTTTTTATCATAGTATTTTTATTATCCTTGCCTGCCTTTTGTCAGCCTTCTTATGCTGGAAAACATAGCCAGATGAGTAGCGCGCTGAGGAATAGCAATTGCGAAGTAAAAGCGTGGTGTTACACTGCTGATTCTCTCAAAAAAAATAATGAGGAGTGGGCATGGGCAATCTAACGGCGCAATTAGGAAGCTTGGCGACTTTGATGTTTAGCGGCCTATTTTTTGCCACAAGTGGCAGCCTTGCAGAAGATGCTGGCAACCTCTACAACACGAATTTTGATATCAATGCTGGCCTCAGGTATTTCGAACGGCAGTGCTCACGCTGTCACGGCTTCGATGCGAAGGGCAACGATGAGACCGGCGCACCAGACCTTACCGGCAGATTGACCCGCGCCAGCTCCGAAGTAGGCATATTTAACATCATACGCACCGGTATCCCCGGAACCGCCATGCTTCCTGCCGCATCTGACCTTCCTGATGCGCAGGTTTGGCAGCTCGTAGCCTATATAAGCTCCCTAAGCACCGATCCTGCGAACATCGATCTGCCCGGTTCGGTAGCTAATGGTGCCAGATTGTTCACAAACAAAGGGGCCTGCGACAGCTGTCACATGATCGGTGGGCAAGGCGGCAGGCAAGGGCCCGACCTTTCTAGAGCTGGCGAACGACGGAGCCCAGAAGAATTACTTAGCGATATTCTCAATCCCCATACAGACGTTGCACCGCGATGGTGGACAATGCGCGTAACTGACAAGAACGGCGTTGTCAGAGAGGGGCTGCGCATGAACGAAGACAGTTTCTCACTACGAATTATGGATGACGACGCTAACCTTTGGTCCTATCCGAAGAATCAGATTGCATCCTTTGAACGGATCGAAGCGTCAACTATGCCGAGCTATACACAGACCTTGTCCGACAGTGAGGTCGATGACCTTGTGGCCTATCTATTTTCTCTACGAAAGGAGAGCTAAGCATGAACAGATTCCCCCTACTGCTAACCAGCATTTTCCTAACACTGCCTCTTCAGGCGCAGGAAGATGAGTTTCAAACCGTTATCACTCCCGCATTTAGTCCTGTGACTTGGGAGCGCCTCGTCAATGCCGAGAGCGAACCAGAGAATTGGATGATGTACTCCGGCACCCTGGACAGCCAGCGCTACAGCCGGCTCGATCAGATCAACACGAACAATGTGACAGAATTAGAAATGAAATGGTCGTATCAGATACCTGTGATCGACCGAGCGGAAACGGTGCCTACTGTTGTAGACGGCATTATGTTCATCACTGAGGCACCTAGCAATCTGACTGCAGTTGACGCACGAACGGGTCGAGTATATTGGCGTTATGACCATGAACTACCAGAAGATCTGCGTATTTGCTGCGGAAGAAACAATCGTGGCGTGGCCATACTCGGTGAAACACTTTTCATGAGCACTCTGGACGCCCACCTCGTTGCCATCGATGCCCGGACTGGAAATGTTCTCTGGGACGTTGAGGTGGCCGATTACGAGGCCGGTTACAGCAAAACCGCTGCACCCTTAATCGTTAAAGACAAAGTTGTCACCGGAATTGCAGGCGGTGAGTTCGGTATACGCGGCTTTATAGATGCCTATGACCCGGTCACTGGCGAGCTCGAGTGGCGGACCTATGCTATTCCTGGTCCCGGCGAGCCTGGCAACGATAGCTGGTCCGGTGACTCTTGGAAAACTGGAGGCGCAGCCACATGGATCACCGGCTCCTACGATCCAGACCTGAATCTCATATACTGGGGTACGGGTAATCCTGGCCCAGACTGGAATGGCGATGTACGCCTCGGTGACAACCTCTATTCCGATTCAGCTCTGGCCCTGAATGGCGATACTGGCGAGATCGCATGGCACTTCCAATTCACTCCTCACGATGTCCATGACTACGACTCGATACAGGTGCCGATTCTTGCTGACATCGAGTACCAAGGCAGCACGCGCAAGGTCATGATGTGGGCCAACCGCAATGCCTTCTTCTACACTATAGATCGCGAGACCGGAGAGTTTCTAGAAGGAGAAGCGTATGCGTCACAGACATGGGCACAGGGTTTAGACCCTAATGGTCGCCCCATTCGCGTTCCTGGCATGGCACCTACTTATGAAGGCATTTTGGTCTCACCTCCTATCGTAGGCGCGACTAACTGGTACTCGCCTGGCTATAGCCAGCAGACTGGCTTGTTCTATGTCACCTCTTTCGATGGCGAGCAAGAATTCTTCAAGCGTGACGAAGACTACGAAGAAGGCGAACGCTTCACCGGTGGCGGCGGACGCTATAACCAGCCGATGGATGCATTCCATAGCTCCATTAGAGCAATTAACCCTGCCACTGCAGAAATTGAGTGGGAATTTCCGATCATGCCTCGCTCTTCTGCAGGCATTACCACAACCGCTGGTGGCATCGTATTCACAGGTAGCGCAGATGGTTATTTCTTTGCCTTGGATGCGGCCAGTGGCGAAGAACTCTGGCATATTTCCCTAGGCGCACGAGTACATGCAGCCCCTATGACATATGCTATAGACGGACAGCAATTTGTAACTATTGCATCGGGAAACGTCGTTTATACCTTCGGCCTCAAAAACGACTAATTTAAAAGCTATAGCATATGCATACCTTCGCAAGCCCAATCAAATACGCCTCTCGCATGGCGCCCACGAAAACGGCTGTTATAGACGGGGCGGAGTCTATCGACTACGCGGAACTGCATAGACGCTGCCGTCTCTTAGCTGGAGCCTTGAAAGAACTGGGATTGAAGAAGGGAGAAAGAGTTGCAATCTTAGCCAACAACGGTCAGCGCTATATCGAAACATACATGGGCGTACCCGCAGTCGGCTTAGTCGTCGTGCCACTTAATACCCGGCACGCTGTCACAGAACTAAAATATGCCCTTGAAGATTCGCAGACAAGAGTGCTGCTCACCGACCGCGATCCGGGGAAATTAGCAGGCTGTGTCGATCATGTCATTATGATCCCAAACGCCTATGACAAGATGCTAAATGCCGCGACGGAGATTGAGCTCGGAATCAATGTTAATGAAAGTGACCTAGCCGGCCTATTTTACACAGGAGGCACTACCGGCAAGTCCAAAGGTGTGATGCTGAGCCATCGCAATCTAATGGCGAATACATTTCACTATCTCGCCTGCGTTCCACAGAGAGAAGATGATGTAATGCTGGTTATGGCCCCACTATTTCACGCAGCAGGCTCTCTCGGCGTAATTGGCAACATTTGGACACTAGGAACTCAGGTGACTCTTGCGGCATTCGACCCAAAAACCGCACTAGATTTGATCGAAGAACACGGTGTAACAGAGAGTCTTGGGGTTCCTACGATGCTAGCGGCTATCGCTGAAGAACAGCATGTGCACCCGCGAAAAACCGAGACTCTAAAGATGCTTGCACATGGTGGATCACCAATAGCTACAGAAATTTTGCGCCGCGCCCATAGCGCTTTCCCAAGCGCAGAACTCGTTGAGGTTTATGGGGCGACCGAGCTTTCTCCTCTTTGCACTGTTCTAAACAATGAACAAAATTTGATCGATTCTCCACTAGCTCGATCTTGCGGGCGGCCTGCACTAGGTAACGAAATTGATATACTAGATGCCCATGGAATCGCTCTTGCTTCTGGAAAAATTGGCGAAGTAGTAGTACGTGGCCCCAATGTAATGCAAGGTTATTGGAACAAACCTGAGCAAACGGCAGCAGTAATTAAGGATGGCGCGTATTGGACTGGCGATCTTGGCTATATGGATGATCATGGTTATGTCTTCTTGGTGGATCGCAGCAAAGACATGATTGTTTCCGGAGGAGAAAATGTGTATTGCACGGAAGTCGAAGAAGTCCTGTACCAACACCCAGCCATTCTCGAAGCGGCTGTATTTGGTGTGCCAGATGATAAGTGGGGAGAAGCTGTCTGGGCCGTAATCGTGCTGAGGAAAGGAAACGACATCGATTCTGCGCTGATAATCGAGTTCTGTCGTAAACGGATAGCAGGCTACAAGGTTCCTAAAGGGGTAGATATACAGTCCGAACCCCTGCCAAAATCAGGACCGGGGAAAGTGCTTAAAAGAGAACTCAGAGCGCCATACTGGGAAGGTCAAGAACGCTCAGTTAACTAATAATACGGTGCAATCAACTCCTCACTAATCTGCCACAGTCGATTTGCATCTTCGTCAGTTGCGAATTTTGCTGTTTCTGCGCGCTTACCTTCGTAAAAATAATGTCCGTCAGCCCCCCTGCTTGCCTGTTCTTCCGAGCTCGCTAGCCAAACAAAGGTATCTGACCCTTGCCCGATAGTTTTCATGAAAGGATAGAATGCTAGCCCCAATAGACGAGGCAGAGCCCCACTTTTATTCCAAATCGGCGTCCTAACGGCACCAGGATGAAAAGAGCTGGCGACCACATTTTTGCCAGTGAGACGCCGCTGTAATTCTCGCGCCGTCAATAGGTTCATCAGTTTCGAACGACCATAGGCTTTTAATGTGCTATAGCCGAGCGTCAGCCCTAGATCATCAAAATCTAAGGCACTATTGAAATGCCCATAAGAGCTGGTAAAAACAATTCGTGCTAGATCGTCACTTGCTGCACTCAGAACTGCAGGTAATAATTTCTTTGTAAGCAGGAAGCCACTCAGGTGATTACTCACGAACGTAGTTTCAAATCCTTCACAAGACATCGTCCTGCTCCCATTTGCACCTCCAGCGTTATTGCAGAGCACATCGATCTTAGAAATATTTCGAAGCAATTTATCAGCCATCTTGCTGACACTCCCTAACGAACTGAAATCTGCCAAATATAGGCTAATATTTTCATTCCCCGTGGTCGCAATAATCTCTGCAACCGCCTCTCGCCCCTTTCGTTCGTTTCGGCAGACTAATGCGACATTTGCCCCCAACTCAGCAAAGCGCCGCGCCGAAAAAAAACCAATGCCACTATTAGCTCCAGTTACTACATAATTTTTCCCGCTCAATACTGCATGGGTCATCTACATTTCTCTATTTTTAATTAATTTAAGGCTTTCGAATATTACACCGAAATCAATCCTACCTGACTAGTTAGGACTTTTGCAGAATTGGATATTCGCGCCAAACTCTTCGTTAGAGGCTTCGCTGTGTACGCCGCTCCATTAGTCATTTTACCAATAAGCCTAAGCACCCTATAATAAGGGCTAAGCTGCGAAACTATCTTCGAGTCGAGCAACAACCACAGAGCCACATACTATGAGCGACACCACAATAAGCAGGTTTAAAGTCCCTGAACTCAACGAAATGCCAGAAGATATAAAGCAGCGCATACTTGTCGTTCAGGAGAAAGCTGGATTCATTCCAAATATATTTCTCGCTCTTGCTCATAGGCCCGATGAATTTCGCGCGTTCTTCAGCTATCACGACGCTCTCATGGAGAAGTCAGATGGCTTGACCAAAGCTGAGCGCGAAATGATCGTGGTGGCAACCTCAGGAATCAACCAGTGCACCTACTGTGTCGTTGCACACGGGGCTATACTACGGATTCGGGAGAAGAACCCACTCATCGCTGACCAGGTTGCTACCAACTATCGAAAAGCTGATATAACTGCGAAACAAAGCCTGATGCTAGATTTTGCGGTCAAAATGTCGCAAAAGGCACATGAAATCAGTGATTCGGATATGCAGACCCTACGCGAAAACGGGTTCGATATGGAGGAAATATGGGACATTGGCTCTATCGTCGCACTATTTGCTCTGTCTAATCGTCTCGCTAATATGGCGGAGATCAAACCAAACCCCGAGTTCTACAACATGGGTAGGGGTGGAATCGACTAAGGTTGCTATTCGGTATTAAATTTTCGCAATTAAACCCAATTTTACCTATGATTTTTTTCTCCCTTAAGCCTACCAACAGGTATGAACAAATACTAATCACGCTGTTTACAAGGTTGTCAAAGTCGCAATGATGTAATTACTCGATGTCGTATTTTGAAGGCCCTATCGACTTAATTTTAATTCATGTTTCCAGCATTGGTTTTCTTGATGATGCGATGTTTGTAAAAATCATTGCTCGTGAATTGCAATCTAAAGTTTTAGCTTACGGTGAGCTCTTTCACTTCCATTAAGCAACAATTGACCGGCCTCATCGGTCCGACAAAGAGCTAGCGGGGAAACAGAAATCAATGGTTAAGAGAAAAAACAAATTTCATTCAAAGACCGCAATGACAAAAAACACCGACAATGAGCTCTTCATGTTCCATAATTTCTAA
>Ga0308013_10000895_pt1 | contig 14939 bp, 11 predicted proteins | sample Neamet181_FD_203131 | JGI IMG/M metagenome (GOLD analysis project Ga0308013, IMG submission 203131) | Marine microbial communities from water near the shore, Antarctic Ocean - #181 | ecosystem: Environmental > Aquatic > Marine > Unclassified | place: Southern Ocean | collected 2014-07-25
TGTGTACCCGCAGTATTTACTGGAAGCTACCTCACCGGCAAGGTCCGCGAGGAACGGGACCCCAGTAGTAAACGCTCGTGCCAGGTTTGCACATGCGACTTCTTATGCGGATACTTTTGCGGTTGCTGCATGACCATCAAGAACTACCGCGATGCAAAGGCGCTGGCAGGGGTAAAACCTGCCCCGGTCATGGAACTAACGAAAGTGGGTCACGTTTTCGCCCAGCCGGTAGCCCAGCCGAGGGAGGCGGCGACCCGTGAGCCGGTGGATCGTAATCCACCGGGGGCGGCGGCGGCGGCGGCCCATGCGCCGAGGGATAATGCGAGCGACGGTTTGCTTTATTGAAAATTTGATCCACAGGCGATGGTAACACGATTGTAGGGCTCACGCTCTAAGCTCCTCTATGCGCCGTATGATTTCATCGAGCTGGCCATGCGCCAGCCTCAGGTAGAGCGGCACCGTCACACTGAAGGCCGCACCTGGCACAAGAGCGGCTTTCACTTCCGTGTACGCTTCCTGCAGCTGAACGTCCATGTCCGGCGCGCATGCCATGCGAAGCAGCCCCCATGTGCACTCGACAAGCGGCCCTAGCTCTCGGTATCCATACGCCCTCGCTGTGAGCTGCTGAGCGAACAGCGTGCTATCGAAGTGCTCGTCAATCTGGGTCCGCTTGCTGGGAAGTACCGCCTTAAAGCGCTTGCCCAGCTCGTCGTGTAGCCGGACAAGCCAGGCGATGGCATCGCTCTTGTCCTCTGCGTCTAGCTTGCTCTTTAGATGGTCGAAGAATGCGCGATGCATCTGAACGCGCAGACGCGGTTCCAAATCGTCCATCGCAAGAATTATGAATTCGAATGAGTTCGAATCAGGATCCAGTGCTGTATTTAAATGGGCACCTGGGTTCCGACTAATGAATTCAAAGCAGCGGACAGTGGTCGATTCTCGAGTGGGGATGCGGTATTAGACCTCGTCCTCGTCGCGCTCCATCGCCTGAGCGAGCGCAGCCGCCAGTCCGGCCGATCCCTTCGCCCTCCCATCTGCACCTCGGCCCATGCGCATGACCTGGCGTGGCTCTAGGCTGACGTGGAAGTTCCCCGCACACGCCTGCGCGAGTACACGGTACCACACCAGGACTGTGTCTCCCGTACGGATCGACTGCGGCTGGTCGATGTAGTTGATCTCGTCGCCGCGATGGTCGACGACGCTAAGCCACTTGTCCATGAATGCACGCGAGTCGTCTAGGTCGCTGGTGTTGTAGCACTTGCGCTTGAAGCGGACGATGTCGCCTTCTCCGTTCATCCCGGTGCCTCCCCACATGGACTCCAGCGCGGCGGCGATCTCCTTCTTCGTCTTCCCGAAGCCCCTCTTCAAGCGCCCGTCTGGGATGCCGGCCATCTTCTCCGGCTTCTCGGACAGCAGTGGCACGAATGCGCTGTCGATCGCCTTGGCACGGAGTCCGGTGAAGCACTTGGACACCTCCTCGATGTCGCGGTCGTAGTTGGTCCAGTGCTCGTTCTCTCCGCTCGGGCGCAGGCCCAGCGACACGTGCAGCTCTGTATGCTCGTCGCTTGTGTCGTACGGCAGTGGAAGCTGCAGCTCGTCCTTGGAGAGGCGCGCGTTGAAGACCTTTCCAACGCAGCAGAACTGGTCTCCGCCGTCGGGTGTCTGCAGCACGAACAGGGTGCGGCGGCTCTTCTCGGTGGTGACATTCTTCCACGTGCCACTCGCCATCGTGGAGAACCAGCCCGTCGCATTGCGCAGGCGGTCGCAGAATGCGGCCTGAGACCCCTGCTTGGACCTCTTAGCGGGCCGCTCGGCCTTGTCGGCGCTTGCGCTGGTGCGGACGTCGAGAACGGGGATGTCCATGGTATCAACAGTAGCCATAGAATAATGAATTCGAATGATAACCAATCAAATACTACTTGCCCCGAATGCCGCAAACTAACGTCCGCCAAGGGCCCCGCCTGACCAGTAACACCGTGCAGAGGCGTGTAACGAGTACCCGGCGTGAGATGTACCGCCAGCTGTCGCCAGAAGCAGTGCATGTCCCCGATAGCTTGATTGCGCGGCGAGACGAAAGACTCGCACGGCTCGGCCCCGGCTGCGTCTACTGTGGTGGCACCGCCGTTGGTATGGACCACATCGAGCCACTTGTCTCTAACGGTCTGCCCACCGGTCTCGTTCCCACCGTGCTTGACATGCTCCCGTGCTGTGCCAGGTGCAACAGCTCAAAGGGGGCCTGCTCCTGGCGGGACTACATGCGGCGCACGACATTGAGCCGCTGCGCGAAGCGCATGAAATGGCTCGTGCAGTATGACCGCTGGCGGCGGCGTCATGCGCAGAGGTGGCCGGTGAATGATCACCTGGAAACCATCCGGAAGCTGAATCTGCTGGTGAACGATTCCCATGCGTTCATGCAGAGCGTGGTGAACCGCGCTGTGCGTGGAATGCACGGCGTAAGAGGCGTCCGTGCGCACTCTCGGCCCGTCGTGATGGACTGGACAGGCATCGACGAGCAGCTCAAGTAGCTCAAGTAGCTCAAGTAGCTCAAATAGCGATATTCCATGCACGCGGCACGGGACATCGTTATTCGGGAGTGGAACCTGCGACGGCCGGTGGAGCTGAACACTAGCGGTGGGTGGCACTCGTGTCACCGCAGCACGTGCACGATCCAGCATCTGAAAGAGCACGTGTGCATCGAAGGCGGGCATATATGCGGCAGCAGGTGTGCGCTTCATCCTGCGAGCGACGTCGTGTGCGTCTCGGACGTCTATGCATGCCAGCAGATCGGCAGTGTCCATATCTGCAACCAGAGCACCTGCGAGGTTACATCTGGCCAGTGCGTGGTAAGCGGTAGGTGTTGCGCGGCCGAAGCGCCCACCGTTGTAACACTTCCAGTGTCTAACAAGCGCTCGCGGAGGAGGAAGGTCAACAGTGTGCATACCAACGAGCAGACCGCATGTATCTTGGTCTTTGATTTGCTGTTCTCCCGTCGTCGCATCGGCTCCGAAATACAGCGTGCCACGACCGGCCTCGAGCTAGCGCGGCGCTTGGCCCACCGCACCACGAAAGCGGCCATCCGCGACGGTGTACCTCTGCACGTGCAGGACTTGGTCGATATCTATGCGTCGTGCCGGCAGCGCATGCGAGACTTCAGCTACATGGACCTATGCTCCGACCCAGATGACCAGCGAGCAATCTGCGTCTATTATGCGAACATGATCGTATCGATCTGGAACATCATCATGCATGCACTGCCAGCACGCAGCACGTTCGACAGCATAGCAGCGGCTGTGCTGTATTCCATGCGAAAGGGCGTTGCATGCGACGGTATGTATGCTATACCACGAGATCGCTTCTTGATGGTGTCGCTGCCCGATGCACATTCGATCAAGGACGTGGGCGTCGCCAGGCGTGCGCTGACTCAGGGCCGCAATGCCCTGTTCCGCGCCATACAGACGTTTATCACAAGTGGGCATACTACAGTCGAAGCATTTGCCGACGTATTCAAAATAGCTCCACCTGCGGTCATTCAAAACTTCGTGGATGTCGTCGAGTAGCTCGAGCGATTCGGAGGACGATACGCCGGCACTGGGGGTGTTCACATCGACTACCGCCGTTGGCAGGCCGTACTCGCGCTACCAGGGATCGTATTTGAACAACCTGCAGAAGCTCCTGAACGAGGGCGCGTTGACGGGCGTCGGCCGCGTTCTGCGCTGGCACCCCAAGATTTCGAATGCTCTGGAGATCAACTGGGCCGCATTCGACCAGTGCTTCGATGATGTGCATCCGATACTTGTACAGTACAAGCTCAGCCGCGCATCGAACCGCCTTGAGTGCGTCCGGCCGACGATGAACCGCAAGCTGCGCGAGTGGAACTTCAAGATGGTATGCACGTGCACGACCTGGGTGTGCTATGTCTACGACAGCGATGCATTTACACGCGAGGTTCAGCACGGCCAGCTGCCGACTCGTCGGCGCAGCCCTCGTACTTAAGTGCCGGCTTTCGAAGCCGATGTCCAGGTACAGCAACTCCTTCTCTAGCACCGTCGCGGGTGGCTCGCGCACCTTGCACGCCATCGCTGGCAGCTCCGATCGGTATGATATTGCCGCGCGTGGCAAGCGCTATCCCACAATGGCGCATATCAACGTGCCAGAAGGCGTCGAGCTTATCTCGTACGACAATGGCATTTTAACAGCGGCTAGCACCAACAATGGCATGCGCTATGTCATCTGCCCATTTGGCAAAGGCGGCAGCGCGATGCTGCGCAGGCTCTGCCTCGGTGGCTCTAGATTGGAAACGCCGCACGACGCCGGTGCGTGCCATGTGATCGAGCACGCCGACTTCCGCTCCGCCGACTGGCTGGGATTTGGGGGGATGAGTAAAAACGCGGCGACCAGCAAGGAGTTTATAGAGCATCAGTCTTATTTGCTACTTGATCCCATCTATGGCCACCTGCAAAAGGAGCTGTATTTCCAGGAGCAAACCATGCAGGGCATCAACATGGCGAGCCTAGCGGCGGCGGATATCGTGCGGGAGATTGACAACGTGATTGACGAGCGCGATTTTAACGGCCAGGCAGGAGCTGCCTACCGTAACATGATTATGACTGGCGACGAACTCCTCTTAGGCCGCGTATGGGGGCCAGATGCCAACGTCGCCCCCACGATCGGCACGCCGGAAAGCCTGGCTAACATACGGGACTCGGACGACCTCCTGCGCCTACACCATGCCTATCGCGCACCCCAGCGCACCCACATGGTGCTCGCGGGTCCTGTGGACCTGGACAGGACGCTACAGCTGCTCTCCACCACGTTTAACGCCCTGCCGCGCGGGGACGAGAGTCTGCTGCGGCCTATGCCACCTTCGCTGTCGCCGACGGAGTCTGGCCGCCTCAGTGCCAACATCAGCTTGAACTCCGGCATGCGCAGCTTGGCCTTGTGCGGCCTTGCATCCGCCTACGGCCCCGACTCGGACGTGATGTCGATCATGCAGCATCTCGTTGGCGTGCTAGGCTCGCAGCCTGCGGTCAAAAAGCACGGGCTGCGGCAAGTCGCGATGTACTTTAACCCCCAATCACACGCAAGTACGTATTCGATCTTAGCTAAGGTGCGCCTCGAGGGCGACGAGGAGGCGGCCCTTGCTGAGGCTCAGCACGGCATTGAACAGCACATTATGGCGCCTCTGCGCGAGTTTAACGATACCAAGATATTGGGTTCGCTGCTCAAGCAGTACCGCAGCAAGGTGGCGCAGGAGACCCAGGCCGGGCCACAGAACGTCGCTGCGCTAGCCGTGCAGGGCATTCTGGCGTGCAACAAGCCATCCATGGCATGGCACATCGAAGACCGTTTCGCGGACCATCTGATCACCACTGCTCGTGTCCGCGCGGTAGCCAGCCGTATCTTCGATTCCGAGCAGATGGCGGTTGTGAGATGCACCAGTTCGGAGGGCAGTGTCGCGCCCGCCTCGGTAAGCAAGTCGGAGGGTGTCCGCGCGAACTCGTTCGTCCGGGATCTGCAATCTATGCGGTCGAGGTTTGGGGCAGTAGGCCTGACGCCCACGAGGGGCAGGGGTTTCCCGATGGCCATGATGGGCTCCGGCAGTGGCGCTAGTCTGCTAGCGCCATTCAATCCTGCCGTCTCGTGCGACCATTTGGTGCCGGACAGTGGCGGTGCCAGCATCTCCACAGGAGAGTACATGCGCCCGTCCGAGACGTCCGAGGTGCACCCTGTCATGATAAGGGACCAGGATCAGAACGTGATTGCGCTCTGTGCGTATAACTCGAACCGAGTGTACCCTCTGGCGAAGAAGAGTCTGAGCTGCACGTTTGGGGAACTTCGCGATTACGGTGGCTGGGCGCAGGCGCTGCTTGTGGCCGAGGGTATGAACGCCATTTCGAAGGTAGTTGCCGGTGGTGCCTGCCGGTTTAAGCTGGAGCAGGGCAAGCTGTGCGCTACCGTTGAGTATCGTAAAGAATCTCCTACGCTGTGGACGCAGCCGCTCGTGTCGTGCGTCGCTATGGCGGCTGCCACTGGTGGCGTGGTGGGCAATATCCGCGGCATCGAGCAGCTTCGAAGCCAGCTTCCCGTCGCTGCATTGAACGAGGCGGTGCTGACCGCCACCAAATTGTACGAGGATCCCGCTAAGGTGGCGCTTAATCAGGCGCGAAGTCAGGTATGTGGCATCATGGACTCGGGCTATACGCCACCCGATCTGGCGACAGCTAAGCGGCTGCTTGGATCGGAGCACAGCTTTGTCTGCTCTGCACTCCGGGTGCTGAGTACCGCCGTGCCTCATCTACTCGGTACGAATGCGGACGCTAGCGAGATGATGCGTACCGTGCGTAAGCTGGGTATGATAGCATCGGAGGCCAAGAATATCTCGCAGAGCGTGGACTTGTCGCCGGATGTAGTCCGCTTGATGCTTGTGCGGCCGCACGCACCCGACGTGGAGCTCGTGCAGACCATGCCTGGGCTTCGCACCTACCCATTTGTCGCGTCGGCGCAGGCGGCGCAGCCGCTTCTGCGTGAAGATCGTGCCGCGTTTTTAGTGTCCAACCAAGTCATGGTGGGTGGCATGGGGTCCGTGTATACGCATGACCTGCGGCAGCGCGGGGTTTCGTACCGGCCAGCGGGTGGCGTGCGTCTGGGCTGGCAGAAGAACCCTGTTATCGTGCTGCATGCTACATTCGACGCATCCCAGGCAGACGAGGGCCAGCAGCTGACTACGTCCAATTTAGAGAGATGGTGCCAGGGAGATACATCCGTGTTTACGCACGAGGCCGTCGAGAAAGCGAAAAGTGCAATCCTGGAGCAGCTTATGCTCGTACGCATGGACTACGACGCACAGAAGTTCAGCCTATGGGCCGATCTCGATCCCAACAAGTTCTCGACAGCGGAGGTGCGCGATGCTATCACTTCGGTGACGGCGGGCGATATCACGAGTGCGATGCCCCGCTACTTCGCACACGCGCCGGCGATCAACCAGTCGTGGGTCCGATCCGTATTAACACAGTAAACGCCTATCTATTAGATCTCTTCTACAGAGTCGCCGAGGTCGCCGAGGTCGCGTGCGGCAGGTGTAGCGGATGCCACTGACTCCGTCGCGCGCGATCGCCGGTGGAAGTAGTACATTGTAGCACTGAACATCGCGAACACCACACATGCGGTAGGCTCCGAGTCGATCTCCCCCATCAGGAATCCAAACAAGAGCCACGTGACCTCGATGTTGGGATTGATGCACCGGGCTGGCCTCAGCTCCGACCCGATCAGGATCAGCACAAGGGCCCAGTGCGCTGCCTGTAGGAGCATCATATTCGTGCTCGATGCGTGGCCTGCGTGGCCATAGAGACTCGAGAAAATCGCCGACAGCAGTGCACATCCGACGGATCCGTTGATCATGGTGCAGTGGGGCTTGACCTTATCGCGGATATCACTACAACGCGAGCTAGCCATCGGTTTTTTTGCGCTTGCTGCCACCTGTTCGGCGGTACGCGCCGCTGTGGACATCGGGGTAACGCGCATTCTCGCTGCGAATACAATCGAGGGTGAACTGCTGTATATCCATCGCCCCGCGCCGGGCCAGCTCCGCCCGCTCGACCGGTGCTACCACCCGCCTTGAGGTATGCGATCGGTTATTCTGCTCCAGCGTCCCTCGGGACTGTTCGCCCAGCACTAGTGCTGCTTGTTGTGGCATGTACATGCCGTCCTGGAGGTAGGGCTGCATAGGCTCGTCCACGGTCCTGCATGCCAGCAGGTGGGCGTGGCCAGGCACAGTGGCCGCGGTAATTTCCCGCCCCGTTGGCCCGACGTGGCATAGCTTCGAGACGAGCTCCTCCAGCGGCGCTGGTGCCACGTCCTGTGCCTCCGTCAGCTTGACATGGAAGCTCAGGCCGCGCATGGCGAAGTACTGCTGCTCCGGCGCGGATGCGTCCGGGGCGACTCCGATCGCGGCACTGCAGCACGGTATGTACGGCCTGCTGGTAATGGTATCGGCCCTCAGTTTCGTGAGATGTGCCGTTACGAGGTCGCGCGACACGTCGCATCCAGCGGGCATGTGCATGAGCAGCTCGTCTGTCATCTGCCCGGCGGTCTCGCACCCCTGCACGCGAAGGTAGTTGAACCCCAAGTCGGGATCCGGGCGGTACGACAGCGCACGCAGCGCATGGGTGAAGGGACCCACTATCTGGCTGCTGAGTTCCGCTTCGTATAGGCCGAGCGCAAACTTGGCCTGCTCCGCGGTGACCACCAGCAGAGGCGCCAGCTCGTGCATGTGCTGCGGCAGTACCGCCTGTCCCTTGCGAGGCGAGGCGTCGAAGCCATAGTGCATCATGACAGCCGTCACAATGCATGCCTGCCGTGCCATAATCAGGATTCTCTCCATCGTGCGCGGGGCCAGCGGCATCTCGGCGCTGTACAGCTCTACCACGGCATGCGCGGCGTCCAGGTTCACATCTTCGATGGCGTCCACGTATATGCAGCGGTGTATCCAGTAGTTAGCCTGCTGCAGCGAGCGTACCCATTCGGTAAGCCGCGCCTTTCCCTCTTTCTCGGCCGCCGATGGGTTGCGGTCGGCCGCCATCAGCGCCATAATCGACTTGTTCACGATACGGCCGCCCCGTGTAGGAAAGATGACGTCAAATCGGGAAAGCAGCGCGTCGTCACGGCCGCTTTCTCCCTTGGAGGACTGGCCAACGCTCCAGTCGTTCGTCGCGGCGAGATAGCACAGATGAGCGCGGCTTCTGCTTTCCACCATCACGCGCTGGTTATCTTCGATCTGACAGCTCTCGGTTGTCGCTTCATGGCTTGTCAGGATTTCTTTCGTCTGCGACGTGCGCGCAGCACCTGGTCCGCGCGCAGCGCAGTCGCCGAAGAAGTCCCCCGGCATCTCATGGTCGATAAGGACGCGTGCTCCCTGGTCGCGGTTGTACGTGAATGAATTCTCCGTACGCCGCGTTGCCCGGCTGACGGTGCCCGGAATCAGCATATCCTCGAGCAGCGTGAACACGTACGACTTGCTCGTGCTGTTAGGGCCGGCCAGAATGGCGGAAAAGTGGATATGACCGCTGCTGGCCTCTCGCGTGACGTCAAAGACCCCGAGAAGCAACTTCAGCAGCAGCACGTGCTGCTTGTAAAGGAAGGCATATGCCTCTAACTCCATCAAGAACTTGGCTACCCATATGCCAAACGGGGACAGAGAATGATCGGCGTAGGGTACGTGCGGCACAGGACGCGCCTCGTAGGTGTTGAGCGCACGCTCGGGTGGCGGGACGTAGCCTGCTTGCTCTCCGCACAGCCCGTGGCTTATCTCGTCCCGGGCCCACTTTGTGTACCCTTCCATGCCGCGTGCGCGAAGGCAACGCGCCTTGAGGTGCTGCCACACGGATAGCAGGTCCTCGGACAACGTACCCGGCACCATGCGCGACAGGCGAAACAGGCCCGCGGCGCGTTCGTCGGCGCATATAAGGGGATATTCGGGTAGCTGCCGCAGCTGGTACCAGGGGCAATACTTCAGCAGGAACAGGCCAACGTCCAGATCTGTGCGTGCCATCTGCACGGTCTGGTTCTGTGGAGTGAACACCCCCGTGGTAGGGTTGTACCGATCGCCCGCACGATGCGCGGTAAACACATCCGAGGGTGACATCGTAGCGAAGTCGTCCGATATAGCCAGGTGCATGTTTTCGGTGTAGGTGGCACACAACGCCCCCCACATGTCGGCACGCAGCATTAGCTGCGCCCGGTCCGTATCCGGCTTATGCAATAGCTTCGCGTCGATGTCGGCAATAGCCCGTAGTACGGATATCGACTCGGCGTGGCAGTTGACCCCAGGGTCATCGGGCTCGTACAGCACATGCAGCGAGAAGTAGCTCGGCAGGTCCAGTCCCTCGCTGTCCCACTCGATGTAGGCCCGTGCGTCGCGCCCGACTGGACCCGAGCGCATCATACGATAGTTAATCCGCAGGAACATGCGAAGCAGTTGATTGCGGGCAGATGCTGCCTGTGAGTCGACGAAGTCGCTGAACGTGCATGCATTGCTGCGCATGTAGGTTAGCGGCACGCGTATCCCCATATAGTGCGCCGCTGTCTGTACGGATACGGGCTCACTAGAGTACCATGTCCGCCCAGCAGACGACGCACTGGTGGACATCATCGTATAAACTCCGGAGTTATATTATATACCATTATCATTTAGCGGAAGCCCCTCTCTCTCTGCTGACCTATAATACCAGCGACAGTCCTCATTGTATCGGCGGTGCTACCGGAGCCTTTGAGGCCGTTGTATGCTGCCTGTATCTGCAGCAGGGTCTGCTCGGGCACGTGGGCCGGCCCCCCGCTGTGCCCCATGTCCGTGCTCTGGCGCACTGCAAACGGATTCACCGTGTGGTCTTCGCGCTGGCGCTTTGAGGCACGGACCGCCGCAGAAGTCGCCTCTTCCGCCGGCGGACCGCCGTGGCAGCCCGTGCGAGTCGCGACGGCAGCGTGGTAGGCCTGCTCCATCAGCTTGCGCTCGTTCTCGGCCTTGGCAACCTTCAGCTGCTCTTCGAGGTCAGTGGCTCGCTTCGACGCGCAGCAAGCAACCTCGAGGACACGCGCGATCTGCTGAGGGTACTTCTCGCGCAGGATATCGATCGCCTTCGTCGTCTCCTCGTTCGCCAGGGACGGGTCAAGCCGTGCGACGTGCTCGAGCACAGCGTCGCCGAGCTCGCGGGCCACTTGCGTCTGCTGCTGGACGGCCTTTTCCGTCGCCGCAGCCTCCGCCGCCGAATGATTGGCCAGCTCCGCGGTCTTGTCGTCGAGCTGCTTTTGCAGCTCGCCGTTCTGCCGAGAGGCCTCTACGACCTCGGCCATCAGCTGGGTCGTACTCGGAGTGACGGCCGGGGCTAGTGCATCAGGTGCCGCCATGGTACTCGAAGTTACCGTCGGGATTTCATTGCCAGTGGCAGTAGCCGCGAGTGCCGTAACGGTATCCATATGTCGATGGGCGTGGCATGCTACTTTATACCCGTGGGCACCTGTTGAGCTTGAGCGTAAACTTGAACTGTGCACGATGGTGCACCCGGGCCGGCGGGGATCTTTGCAAATGCTGATTTCAAGTGGCTCTTTGGTTGACTTGCCATCCGCGTACTTACGGTACATATGCTGGAGACTTAGGCTGCCGTACACGGGAGTCTCGGAGGCCAAGTCGTTGCGAACAAACTTGCCTTCGATCGTAGTGGTGTCGATGTTCGCGACGACCCACTTCGTCCCGTCAGGGTCGTCCCACGTGCGCTGCACATTTCCGACCTGGACGTTCTCCGCGTGTTCGAGGTGCACAGGCAATCCAGTGATGTCCATGCCAGCGGCCTCTTCGGGGGTGACGTGGAAGTACTCCTTGTCGCGCTCGGGGTGGGCGTTAGACACTTCGTGCGACGTCAGGACATTTCCGATAAAGTACACCATTCGTACTAGCCCGCTTTGCATATATAGCGCAATTAGCGCAAGCCGACTATGCCCACGGGACACCCGCGTTCGAAACCTAACGCGATCTTGTAGATTTGGCGATGGCGCACTCTGTCGCCCACGCGAGGTACACCAGGGCGGCCGTACGCAAGCACGCACCACCACCATTCGTTACCGCGCGGCAGACTGTACTTGGAGCGGTCGCCACTGGTCAAGAGGGCGTATCCGCGCCCGTGGGAGTCTTTTTGCGTACACAAGGGCCGAAGACTGTGGGACGCGGGCAAAGTTGGTCGCATATGTCCGATCAGTACGAGAGGTCCACCGATGTCCCCACAGTAGTAATACCATATCGCAACAGAGACGCACACCTGAAATGCCTGATGGCGAGGCTCGCCCACGTGGATGTCATCGTCGTCGAGCAAGCAGACGGACATCCGTTCAACAGAGGTGCATTGCTGAATGTCGGATACAACAAGGCGCGGGAAAGCGGGGCACAGAGGGTGCTGCTACACGACTGCGACCTACTGCCGGATGACACGCTGCTGAAGATGTACTGCGACCCATGGCCGCGCCCGGTCGTGCATTTCGGGGCCCTGTTCAACCGGTACAACAACAGCGGACGCTACTTTGGAGGCGTGCATGGGTTTACCGCCGGGCATTATCCCGGATACCCGAACCATTTTTGGGGGTGGGGAGGAGAAGACGATGCGCTGCGCAACAGAGTGAACCCGGAAACGGTCACGTACCCCCGGCGGGGGGTTTACCTCGACCTCGAGGGATTTGTGAGACCTGCGGACAAGCTTCGGACGCTTACGGCACGGGAGAAGTGCAACAACAGATACGAACTACTCGCGCTAGACGACGCACGCCACGACAGCCACCGTGTCAGCACGCTACATACGACGGAACGGTGGGAGATCAAGAGTGAGCGCGTTCTATGGGGATGTATTACACTCCATCGTGAAGCATGATATCACCCTGCTCTCGGGGGAGGATCTTCTGCATTGCTATACCGATCGAATTGCGCTGCCCGGTCGCGCACATGCGCTCGGCCATCAGGTCGGGGTCGATCTCACCATTGAGCTCGGTACTCACCACACGGTTCACTGCAGCGCGCTGGAACAGTGGTGCAATGTAGAAACCGGTAGGTAGTACACGATGAGAGATTGGCCCGACCCCCATCTTCAGCGGGAGCGGGCCTCCGAGAATCGCCAGATCTGAGTCCTGTGTGCCCGCGGCACCGCCGGAGTCCTCACTGAGTGGCATGTGGTACCCGGGCCTATAATCGCGTGTCAAAACCCCGCCAGGGGGTAGGTAGCCATGCAATGCGTTAGACAGAAACTGCAACGTTAGTTGCGAGTTCGCGTCCCCGTGCGGTTCCTGCAACGATACTATACGGCGAGTATAACGCACTGCACCACTTCCGTCGTATACGCGAGTTAAGTCTGGGACGTGGTACAAGTCGCGCGTTGATGCAGGCCGTTCCGCAAAGGCCGCTTCGCCCCCTGTGACGACGCATATTCCTGGGATAAATGTACCGGGCGTATAATCGATACATACCTCATCCCTGTATACCAGTACGGGCACTTCGACATGGTGATTGTCTACAATGTAGAGACGATCTTTCTCATCCTTGGTATACGGCGCTACACTATGCCCAGCAGGTGCGGTAGCCGTAGGAGCACAGTACTGTCTCCGCGTCTTCGCAACAGCCGCGGCTATGCGTTCCTCGCGGGTAAGACTATCGTTCGTAACTGTCGAGATAAAGTGAGCTCCCGCCCCTGTAAGACGGGCACTCAGGATACCATCGCGATTGATCGTAGCGGTTGCTGCTATCCCAGCGAAAGACGGGTCGTACAGTACTCCATCGCGCTCCGAATCCCACTGGAGAGAGCAACGCTTGATCACACGACGTTGCACATCACGAGTGCGTGCGGCCACATCAGCGAGTAGGGCAGGGTCACCGGAGCTGCCTATGCCAAACGCAGCACGCGCCATTGCCGCATCATTCGCATTTTCTGGTATGAGAGCATTACGTAGTGCCAACGCGGTCTCGGCGTTATTCGAACCAGGGGGAACCACCGTATGAGCGTCAAGTTTGAACGTCTGGCAAACAAGCTGAGCGTGTACCATTGGCGCCTATCAGTACCAGGGGCACTGCACTTATACATTGATGTACTTGATGGCCTACTATTTATTTCGTGCATACGGTACTACGCATCATCCCTCTCGTTTTTTCCCTCCCCCCGCGAACCATCCCTATCGGGGCTATCCGGCGGCGTACGAAGCTCAGCTAAAGATGCGAACTCGCTGGCATTGAACTGCTTGCCCTGACGACGAGGGTCAGGTGCACCTGCAGAGTCTACAGAGCCTAAAGATGCGAACTCGCTGGCATTGAACTGCTTGCCCTGACGACGAGGGTCAGGTGCACCTGTAGAGTCTACAGAGCCTAAAGAGCCTAGGTCCGACACAGACATACCACCACGACTCGCATCACCAGGCGAAACCGGACTCGCAACCTCATGCGCAGGACGCGCTCCGCCCGAAAACATCCTCCGCGCACTATTGTACGCACCCGAGGCGCGGCTCGCGACTCTCATGCTGGCTTTGGCGGCGGTACGGCCGGCGGTACGGCCGGCGGAGTATAACGTGCTCGCTAAGGTCTTATTGGGAGCCGGCACCCCACGCTCGTGAGCCGGCACCCCACGCTCGTGAGCCTGCACCCCACGCGAGTAAATAGCATACGCATACTTCTTATACAGTGTGACTCGCGCCAGATATGTACCTAAAAATGCTAGATACTTCTTATCGGCGCCTCGTTCCTTGCCCATGCGAAGCATTTCGCGGAGTTCTGTCTCATTCTGCGCCGCGGTAGTGTGAATGACACGTCTCCTCTGTTGCTGAGCGTCATGGAGGGTCTGCTGCCTTCCCGCATCGCCGGCAGCCGCATCAACTCGCACATCATTCACCGGAGGAGCATCTGCCGTCACGGCCGCCTCGAGTTGATTGACCGTATCTATGATACTGTGCATGGCATTCTGCGTATTACGTAAGAGACCAAGCAACTGACTGGCTTCGACGACTTGTTTGTTGGCGTTTAATGCGCCTAGTTTGAGGACTTCGGCGTCCATTTGGCCGGCTGAGTTTGCGGCGGAGGCGGCGATGGCGGCGCGGCTGGCGGCAGCTCTGAGCTCGGCCTCGCTGGCGGCGGCTTCTCTCTCGCGGAGATTTGTTTCTGCCACGTATGCATCACTAGCGGCAACGGCGGCATTCGCGACAAGGTCGCGCACAAGACGTGGTACTGCCCTACGAACATCCTCTTGCCTTTTCGCCGAGTTCCCCGCACTACGTCCCGCACTACGTCCCGCACTATGTGAAGCACGGGCCGGGGGGGAGACTAAGGAGCGGCCGAGGTCGAACACGGCGGCGGCGGAGCCTAAGGCGGCGGCCCCCGCGGCCCCCACGGCCGTGGCCGCGGCCCCGGCGGCGGAGGCGGCGCGGCC
>Ga0308013_10000896_pt1 | contig 14930 bp, 9 predicted proteins | sample Neamet181_FD_203131 | JGI IMG/M metagenome (GOLD analysis project Ga0308013, IMG submission 203131) | Marine microbial communities from water near the shore, Antarctic Ocean - #181 | ecosystem: Environmental > Aquatic > Marine > Unclassified | place: Southern Ocean | collected 2014-07-25
GACCACCATTATTTCTTTCAAAGAGGTTATTTGCCTTTAGTATTTACTGGCACTAACACCTTTGAATCTATATCTGTACACACAGGAACTACCTCAGGATCACAAAAAGCCAATACAGTATTAGCTGCTTATGGTCGTTTATGGACAGCCGATACACCTACTAACAAGACTACAGTGTACTTTAGTGATGTACTTGATGGTACTGATTGGAGTACGGGAACTGCTGGCTCTCTTGACATATCTAGCGTATTGACGCAGGGAATGGACGAGATAGTAGCTTTAGGTGCTCATAACGGATTCTTAATTATATTCTGTAAGAATAACATTATAGTCTACAGTGATGGTGATAACTTTCAAACAGGAATGACTACAACAAGTTTAACACTTGTAGAGGTTATAGAAGGTGTCGGATGTGTGGCTAGAGACTCCGTACAGAGCACTGGTGAGGACATATTGTTTTTAAGTACCTCAGGTGTACGTTCTTTAAGTCGTACCATACAAGAGAAATCTCAGCCTCTAAGGGACATATCTAAAAATGTAAGTGACGATATTATACAAGCATTATCTTTTGAAAATATAGATAAGATTAAATCTGTTTACTCACCTTCTAACTCTTTTTACTTAATATCTTTTCCTACTCTATTTCAAACCTTTTGTTTTGATACAAGAGCACCTTTACAAGATGGATCATTTAGGGCTACACTTTGGACAGCCGTTCCTCCTAAAGGTTACCTTACTGTAGGGTCTAGTTTATTCTACGCAGAGATAGATGGAATAGCTACTTACACAGAACACAGAGACAATGGACAGCCATATGTAATGTCTTATGCTAGTAATTATTTTGATCTAGGACTATCTGATATAAACAAAATAATAAAGAAAGTATCTGCCACTACTGTAGGTATATCAGGTCAGACATTTTCACTACAGGTAGGTTATGAATATCAGCCAGCAGTATTTTCAGAAACTTTTACTTTAGACGCTGGTGCTGTAGCTGAGTATAACATATCTGAATTTAATCTTATTGAGTATAGTGGCGGTATCTTAGTAAATGACCAAGCATCACCAGCACAAGGGTCAGGAAACATTCTACAAATTGGCTTTAACGCTCCTATAAATGGTTCTGCCATGAGTCTACAAAGGCTAACAATTTATGCTAAACAAGGTAAGGTACTATAAATGTCTAATTATGTTAAAACTACAAACTTTGCATCAAAAGATGCGTTAGCCTCAGGCAACCCACTTAAGACTATTAAAGGTACTGAGTTTAATGTTGAGTTTGACGCCCTTCAAGTAGCTTCCGCTACTAAAGCTAATATAGCTGCGCCTACGTTTACAGGTGTACCTGCTGCTCCAACAGCTAACGCAGGAACTAATACTACACAAATAGCTACTACAGCTTTTGCTAATGCTGCTGCTACGGCTGCTAGTGCTGCTGCTATGCCTAAGAGTGGTGGAGCCTTTACAGGAGCCGTTACTACTAACTCAACCTTTGATGGTAGGGACGTAGCTGCCGATGGTATTTTAGCAACCAATGCTATGCCTAAGTCTGGTGGAGCCTTTAGCGGTGCTGTGACTACCAATTCTACTATAGATGGTAGGGATGTAGCTGCTGATGGTGTCCTAGCTACTAATGCTATGCCTAAGGGTGGAGGTGCATTTAGCGGTGCTGTAACTACAAACTCTACCATAGATGGTCGTGATGTTGCTGCTGATGGTGTTTTAGCAACCAATGCTATGCCTAAGGGTGGAGGTGCTTTTACAGGAGCCGTGACTACTAACTCTACTATAGATGGTAGGGACGTAGCTGCTGATGGTGTTTTAGCTACTAACGCATTACCTAAAAGTGGTGGCACTATGTCTGGATTAGTCAATATGGCTGATCAGATTGTACAGCGTCCAGTATTAAAAGACTATGCGGAAACCAAGGTGGCAATGGGTGCTAATGATGTAAACCTAACATTAGGCAATGTTTTTACAAAGACTTGCTCTGGGTCAGTAACAATTACATTTAGCAACCCACCTGCTTCTGGTTCTGCTGGTAGTTTTAGTTTAATACTAACTAATGGAGGAGCATACACAATTACGTGGCCCTCTGCTGTGGATTGGGCGGCAGCAACAGCCCCTACGCTAACAGCGTCAGGAATTGACATACTTACGTTCACAACTATAGATGGTGGCACTATTTGGTATGGAATTGTTGCTGGTCAGGCAATGGGGTAACTTATGACTATTGAAAAGAAGTTGTTAGGCACTAGCCCAAGCGGTGGTGCGACTGATGTGGCAGATGTGTTTAGTACAGATTTGTATGATGGTAAGGATTCTAGTCAGACTATAAACAACGGCATAGACCTTGCGGGTGAAGGTGGTATGGTTTGGCAGAAGCTGAGAGTACACCCTCAGCCACCAGACGGACAAGATCATTATTTAAGAGATACTGTAAGAGGTGGTGGGCGTAGGGTATATTCAAATAAAACTAATGGTCAAAATGAAGGTGACGGGGGTATATCGTCCTTTAATTCAAATGGGTTTTCGATAGGTAATATAAGTGCTGGTAATTTAAATGGAGCTAAATACGTCTCGTGGACATTCCGCAAGAAAGAAAAGTTCTTTGATGTTGTAACCTTCACTGCAAATGGTTCTTCTAATCAAACCATTAGTCATAATCTTGGGTCTGTTCCAGCCATGATTATGACTAAGAAAACTAATGGGTCAAATAATTGGTACACGTACCACAAAGGTCTTAATAATGGCACAAATCCACAGCAATACTGGATTGAGTTAGATGGTAATGGTAGAGGACAAGGGCCAAATGCTAATTTTTGGAATAATACAGCCCCGACTGATACGCAATTTACTGCAGGGTCTGTTTTTAACGGAACATACGTAGCCTACATTTTCGCTGACAACTCATCAGAAGATGCAGACGATCAGATGATCAAGTGTGGGAGTTATACAGGTAACGGTGGTACACAACAGATTTCTTTAGGGTGGGAACCTCAGTTTGTAATGATAAAGAAAACTACTGATTTAGGTGATTGGCATATAATTGATAATATGCGTGGTGGCTACCTAGAAGCTAACACAGATACCGCAGAACAAGGAGCCTTGTTCACTGTTGGAGAAACAATTTCACCTAACGCTAACGGGTTTTATTTGGAAGATGGTTCAGCGTTGTCTAACACAAATGGGGCTGTATATGTGTGGATGGCCATACGTGCGCCCATGATGAAAGAGCCAAAAGCGGCTACTGATGTGTTTGCTGTTGATAATGGCAACGGCTCAGATGTTCCTGCGTTTAACTCTGGTTTTCCAGTAGATATGACTTTTTGGACAAATACAGGTGGTGATAATAGAAAAATAGCCTCACGCTTGACAGGAGGAAGATACCTAGAAACTGATGGAACTGGGGCAGAGCAGGCGGATTCTTCTTATGCTTTTGACTATCAAAGCGGCTGGTACTCTGCTGCTTTAGCGTCTACAAATTATTCTTGGATGTGGAAACGGGCAAAAGGCTATATGGATGTGGTTTGTGATAAAAGAGCTTTTACATACGGAACTTTAAATCATAGTTTAGGTGTTGTGCCAGAACTTATTATTAAAAAAGACAGGTCTAGGACAAATTATTGGGATGTTATGCCTAACGTATCTCCCTACGACTACAGGTATAATCTATATTTAAACGACACTCAAGCTATTAGCGGGCCGTCCTCTGCTTACTGGAACTCGGCTCCTACTGACACAGTTTTTGGTGTTCATTATGGAAATGACGGCAGTTCTAATGGAGATAACTTTGTTTTTTATCTATTTGCCTCATTAGCTGGTATTAGTAAAGTCGGCTACTACACTGGCAACGGCTCTAGCCAGACAATTTCATGTGGGTTTTCAGCAGGAGCTAGGTTCGTCCTAATCAAGCGTACTAATGCAGCAGGGGATTGGTATGTGTGGGATTCTGTTCGTGGAATTGTTGCTGGTAACGACCCACACCTAAGTTTAAACACTAACGCAGCACAAGTAACTAATGACGATTCAGTAGACCCACATAACTCTGGGTTTATTGTCAATCAAGTAGCAGCAACTAACATCAATGTGTCGTCAGCGACATATGTATTTTACGCAATCGCATAGGACAATCAACTATGAATTACAGAAATAAAACAACAGCAGAAGTTAGCACTCAAGGTGAGATTCGCCGAGCTAATAGCAATACGTCATTCCCTAGAGTTTGGGACGCAGACGTTTGCACCCATCTCAACATTGACCCTGTACTCGCAGCACCACAGCCTAGCTGTACAGCACTACAGCAGGTTAGCTCTGTTGCCCCAGTGCAAGATGATTTGAACAACTGGGTAGAAGGTTGGGCAGTCGTAGACAAGTTCTCAGACACTACAGTCGATGGTGTGACAACTACTAAAGCAGAACATGAAGCTGCATACACAGCAAGTGAACTAGCTAAAGTGGCAGCAGCAGTGCGTGAGAAGCGTAATGGTCTACTTGCAGTTACCGATTGGACAGGAAACTCTGACGTAACTATGACTATTGAAATGACAGCTTACAGAACTCTTTTGCGTAACCTAACAACACAGGCTGATTTTCCAACAGCAATTAACTGGCCTATAAAGCCTTAGAGGAATAAGAATATGCCAGAACAAAGAAGCGGCTACGGCCAGAAAATAAAGACTACAAGATCACCCACAGGAACTAACTACCCTACAGGAACTTATGAAGCTATGAAAGGCCCTAATGCTTATAACAAGGCAGGTGGCCCTCAAGGTGTAATAGCTGGACAGTTGTTTAATGCTGGTAAAGCCCTTTGGAACCAAACACAGTACGGAATGAATAATCAGGTAAAAAATAATTATAACGACCTTATGAAAAATGGTTTACCTGAGGGTGAGACTATTAAATCTATGGTCAATGCCGCACGTGAGAAATATCATGTAGATAACGCAAAGAAAGGAATAGACAGCAGAGGCGACCCCCGTAATGGCGACACAGGCGGTGTAGAGTCTCCTGCTGGTTCTGGTAACTGGGTAAGCACTGATGATAACAAGATTAAAGAAGGTGCTGGTGGTGGCGGTGGTGGTACATTTACTGTTAACCCTGATACAGGTGAGGTAGAAGAAGGTGAAGAAGCAGTAAAGTTAGGCGAACTTAAAATATCTGAGGTTGACCCTAATACCGAGCGTCCTGCATGGGCACCTCCTCTTCTTAACAATACTGGTGGTATGCTTAGTGGAGAGTCAAGTAGCACTGGCACAGGAAGTGACTTTAGGTATACAGCAGAAGATGGTAGTGTATTTAGCTACGACCAAGCTACAGGTATACCTACTTTAGTTAAACCAGCGCCTACACAGCCCACAGCCGCTACTCAGGACAACTTCTTACCTCAGGCACGTACAACTAACGTAGCAGCGCCTAGGGCTTTCACAGGAGCAGCAGCACCTTTACCAATGTCTAGCGCACCCTTAGAAAGGGCACAAGCTTTGGCTGCACAGTCACCTATGACTACCCCTGAGTATGATACGTTACAGCGTATGCTAACGAGTACCCAAGCACCTGTAGCAGCCGCTACGCAACTACAAGCACCTGTGGCAGCTACTGGTGCTGCAATACCTAGAGGTGCGCCAGAATCAGGAACCTTTAGACCTGTAACCTTTAGGTCGGGTACTGGTACGTCAACAACTAATGCTGATGGTACTACTACTTCTCTTAATGATCCTTACTCAAGCTTAAGTTCTTTGGTAGGCTCAGGTCAAGGATTATTGGGACAAGCTGCTGCTAACGCACAACAAGACCCTAATCAGTTAAACTTTGACATGAACACAGATCAACGTGCTCAGGCTTTGTTTGATCAGCGTAGTGCATTACTTGAGCCAGCATTTGCACAGCAACGTGCCCTAGCACAACAGGATATGTTTGGTAGTGGTCGTTTAGGTCTTAGGCTTGCAGGACAGGGCGTAGGGGCAGGTAGTGGTATGGTACAGCCTGACGCCTTTGGAATGAACCAAGCACAGGCACAGGCACTCTCAGGACTTGCAGCACGATCTACTGATGATGCTTTTGCACAAGCACAGGCTATGGCAGCTTTGGAAAGTCAACGCTTTGGTCAGAACCAACAGGCACAGCAGCAGCAATACGCTAACCTTGTAGGGTCTGGAGAAGGTATGTTATCTGCTGGTATACAAGGTGCTCAGTTAGAGGCGGCTATTGCACAACAGCAGTTACAGAACCAACAGAGTCAACAGGCTCAAGGTCTGTCTCAGCAACGTCTAGCCTTAGATACTCAGGCACAACAGCAGAACTATGGTTTAGCCTCAAGGGGCCAAAGTCAAGACTACGGGCTTAATCAAGCACAATTTAACTTAGCTTCACAGGGGCAACAACAGAACTTTGGTTTAGCTCAGACAGGACAACAGCAAGACTATGGATTAGCTCAACAACAGTTTGCTTTATCTGAAAGAGGACAAGAGCAGAACTATGGCCTTAATTCTGGTCGTTTAGCTATGGATCAACAAGGTCAACAACAGAACTTTGGTCTGGCTCAACGTGGTCAAGACTTAGCTGAGTTAGCTAATACTCAAGGATATGGTCTTAACTTAAGAAGTCAAGATTTAGCTGAGTTATCTAACAGTCAAAACTTTGGTCTAGCCAATAGAAGTGCAGACTTAGCTGAGTTAAGCCAGAGTCAAAACTTTGGTCTAGCACAACAAGGTCAACAGCAAAACTTTGGTCTAGCGCAACAAGGTCAACAGCAGAACTATGGTCTAGCACAGCAGCAACAACTACAAGACTATGAAATGGGTATGCTTACGGGTAATCGTCAGTATGGTCTACAGCGTGACGTTGCAGCACAGAACTATGAGTTAGCTACAGAGCAAAATAGAATTGGTTTAATTACTGGTCAAGCTCAGGCTAATAAGAATAACTATCAACCTAATGACTTGCTTAACATATTTGGTGGTGGATTGGCTGCTTATGCTGGTACTACTGGTGGTGCTGCGTCTATTGGTAGCTTGTTTGGTTTTGGAACATAAAGAAACAAAAGAAGAGAAATAATTATGGCTTATCAAGGTTTATTTACACAAGGCCCGACAGTTGACGACTTGCTACAGAAGCGTAACAAAAGGCAACAGGATATGCAACAGCAGCTAATGAATGACGCTGCACAAGGCGCACGTGACCCCCAACGGGCACGTATGGGTAGTATGTTTGGTAGTATCATTGGTCGTGCCTTAGGTAATAATGCTGGCGGTGCTGATACTGAAAGAGCAGCACTAGAAGCTAGGAACTTACAACAGACTGAAATGCAGGGTAAGTATAGTCAATCTTTTACTCAAGGAACGCCTGAGAATCAACTTAAAATAGCTAATGAATTGATTCAAATGGGTTATGTTGAAAAAGGTACAGAATTGTTTGAAGTAGGTCAAGCTGGCTTAACAAAGCAAAGGACTGATGAAGAAGCAGCTAAAGAAGCAGTCAAGCAACAAAAACTACGAGATACTATAGCAGCTACCGCAGAGTCACAAGGATTAACACAGTTAGCAACTACAGTAAGAGATGGTGGTAATTTAGCAGAAGCACAAAAAACTCTTGCTAAACATGAGCAGGTACAAGTTGTAGCGAAAGGTGGTCGGGCTGGTCGTGTACAACTTTCAATGAACTTTAGAAAAGGCCAGCCATTTATAGATCAAATAAACGCTGGTAAGTTTGATACACTGTCGGGTGCTGAATTTGTTGCAGTGTTAGAAGGTAAACCAGCTAAAAACAAAGCGTATAAAAGTCAGTCGGGTGCAATTAAAATATACCCTGAGGACGATAATGGTTTAGTTTTAGACCCAGTTTCTAATACATGGAAGTACCCTAATGAATTAGGTCTAAGTGTTGCACCTCTCCAAACACAAGAAGTAATTCCTATGTTAGATACAATAACACGTGAGACTGTGGGTGCTTTAGTGGAGGCAGAAGTAACGAATTATGGTGTGTTAAATACAAAAGCTAACACAGCTTTAGAGGGTATTTATATTAACGATCAATCTATGGACATTTTTGATAAGGGCATTATATTAGGTAAGTTTGGTGAAATGCGTTTACAGATTGCTAAGGGATTAGAGGCATTGGGAATGTCAAGCGAAAGAGCAATGGAAGTGACTGCTAATACCCAAGCGTATATAGCGTATCGTGGTAACGCTGTGGCTAATATAATTCAAGCTTTTGGTGCTGGTACAGGTTTATCTGATCAGGACAGAAAGTATGCAACAGCAATGGCAGGTGGTGAAATTGAAATGTCTCCACTAGCTGTAAAGAAAATTTTAGAGATTGAGCGTAAGATGTATGTTGAGACAATCAGAGACAATAACAAGGTAGTTGATAAATTAATTAGTCGTATTAAAGGTACTGATGAAGAAAAGAAAAAAATGGCTTTATCCTATTACATTGCAGAACCTGCTGAACGTCTAAGCGGAAATACATCACAACAACAAATAGTTAATAAATGGGTGCAACGGGCACAAGTTCGTCGTAGGCAACAGTCACAATTAGGAATTATGTAATGGCGTATACAATAGAACAGTTAGAAAAAGTTTTAGATGATGCACTAGCTAATAACGCTCCTGCGAATGAAATTCAAGCCATTACTGATGAATTAGATAAACTAGAAACTACAGAACAAACAGCGGAAGTTGAAGATCCTAGGTACACTGCTCAACAGTATGACTATGGTGAAATGCAGGACGAGGCTAGCGCAAATATTCAAAGTTCTTTTGACAATGCTGGTAAAGTTATGGACACTAACCAGCAAGAGTTTCAATCATCTATTAATGAAAAAGCTGAGGCATTAAGACCTCAGGTAGAAGCTGGTACTATGACACCAGATCAGGCAGGGTCACAAGTATTGTTAGGTCAACGTGACCCTGTTGCATCTCATTATTCACAGGATGCTAGGCCTCAGAATGTACAAGAGTTAGCTGTTGCAAACTTAGGTGAGGCTATAATTCCTGCTGCTGGTGACGTAGCCATTGAAGGTGTTAAGATAGCTGGTAAAATTCTTAGTAATGTAACACCTGATGTTATAGAGAATCCCACAGTTAATGCTGTAATTGATATAGGTCAAGCCATAGCAGAAATACCTACAGTTCAAGAAATGATAGAACTTGCTAAAGAAAATTACCCTAAGTATTTAGCTATGGCTAAAGAATATCCTCATTACGATAGGATGATAAAGAATGTATTTAGTATAGGTTCTTTAGGTATAAACACTAAAATTGAAGCTGGTTTAGATGCTGTAGGTAGTGGCTTAAAGTCGTCAGCGGCTAAAAGCACATGGAAAAATAGAAGGGAAAATGTGTCAGATATGCTTTCCCCTATCCATCCTGAAACAAGTGACATGACTACTACTATGTCGCCTACTCGTACAGAGGGTATGCTTAATACTATCAAGCCTAATTTTACTGATCAAGCTGATGAAATAATTGATATTACAGCAATGGTTCCTAACTTAAAACCTAAAGGTAGCTTTACTTCTTCTCGTAATTTTATTTATACTGAAATAACAAATACAGCAGAAAAGTTAAAAAAGGATATTGCTAAAGCAGGTAACCCTCCGTTAACTGTTGATGTGGTACAGCAGTTACAAGATTCTATGGATAACTTTCCCGAAAGCATTGGTTTTGGTTTAGCAGGAGGCACACCTAAGTTTGCTACTGATCTAATGTCAACAGCTATTCGTTTAGTAAAAGAATCAGACGGTACTGCCGCAGGTTTATTAGATGCTCGTAAACAACTTGATAAGTTTATAAATAAGCATCAACCTAAATCTTTAACTCAAGAGTACATAAATAGTAAAGCAGTCGCAGTGTCAGAAATAAGAACTATTATGAATGATGCTGTGGCTAGTACAGTTCCAGATGTTAAAGTCAAGGATTTACTAGACAAGCAACATAAACTTTATAAGTCTTGGGACGTTACAGGCGATAAAGCTATAAATGAATCACGTAATGCCGTAGGGCGTTTATGGCAAAAAGTAACTGGTGGTAACATTAGCATACCTAAAACACCTATGGCTCTACGTGCCTTAGGTGGAGGTATGGCGTACTGGGTGAGTAGTGGTAATGCCGCCTATGCTTTAGGTGGTATTGCTGCCGCAACCGCAGGTGTCATTGGTTATGATGTGCTGACAGGCCCAAACCTAAGACAAGGATTAGGTAGCTTACTGACAGGTACTGCTAAGTTAATTAAAACAACTAAAGACACTGCTTTACTTAAGCAACTTAAAGCTGATCGTTTAGTTGTTATTGGTCTACTTACAGACCTTGAGAAAAACTCTGAACGACCACCACTAAAGGGTGCAGCTAATCAATAGGCTATATAGTATAGGAAACAAACAAAATGTATAACACTTATGATTGGTTAGGTTATGATGTAGAAGGAAAAAGCCCAAGTGATGCAGCAAATACAGAAATGGGCGATTCTCTTGAAAACCTTTATCTTACTCAGGGTCTTAAGATAGCTGGTAATGAAGTAAAAGAAGAGTATGGTAAACTTAAGACTTCTTTAAACAATCGTCAAGATGCTCTTAATGAGTCTACTGATGCTTATTCTAAGGGCACCAGAAGCGCCCTTGATGTAGGCTTGACTCATGCTGCAAACACTGTTGGAGGGATAGGTGACGTATTTGGTTCTTTAATGTCTGCCCCAGTTCCTGACCTCATAACAGAACCTTTGGGTACTGCTATGTCAAAAGTACCTACCTCAACTCCCTTGGATTCTTATTTGTCTGAGAAGTTTCCTGACGCTTATAGAATGGCAAACAATGCTGTAGAAACTGGGTTAGGTTTATTTACAGGCGGTAAAGGAAAACAATTATTTTCTGGTAATACAGTAAATGAGATTGCACGTAATGCTGATACTAAAGTAGATGGGTTTTATAGTGGAAACCCAGCAGCTAAAGTGGCAGGTATTGCTAAAATAGGTATTGTAGCAGTAGGTCGAAAAGTAAAAGAACTTTTTTCACCTCAAGCTTTAGCAAGCTTTAGGCAAACAGGAATACCTGAGGGAATGTTACAGCAAAACGTAAGGCACTTACAAGCTCTAGGTCTAGGTAATAAGTTTAACGACTTTGATAAACTAGGAACACAAATCACTCAGCTAAAGGAAAAGGTAGCTAATGCTAGAACACCTGCTGGCGAAAAATCAGCAAAAGCTAAACTAAAGATAGCTTATAATAAAAAAAGTGTCTTAGGTAAAGAACTAAAACCCCACTTTAAAAATAAAACTAAAATAATAAAATTAGCTAAAGAAGCACCTAGTTTCCAAGCAGGTTCCGAAGGTTATCAAGGTCTAATGGATAAACAAACAGGAACAAACAGTCCTTTAGTTAAAGAACTATTTGGCCCTCAAGTGTTGTCGTTTGGAACATTAGGTCGCTCAGGTATGGATGGTGTATGGGATTCTGGGGTTTCTCGTAATGCTCGTCCTCCTAGTGCTGCTGTAGAGGATGCTTTTAAAAATCATTTAATAAAAGCTTGGGGTATAAAAGGAAATACTGATAATGTTCAAATATTAGTTAAGAACCCTGTTGATCATCACTCTGGTATGGGTGCTGAGTTAATAACTAATAAAACAAAAGTTAGTCGTTTTTTACATACAGTAGCTAAAGAATTAACACCTCAACATTTACTAGACACTCAGTTAATGGGTGACGTAATGCGTTTGCGAAATGCTAAAAGCCCTACAGAAAGTATACGTGAGTATGTAAAGTATAACGATATTCTTGCTAGTGGAAAAACTCTATCCAAACCACAGAAAAAAAACTATGATTCTTTAAATAAACAGATTGATACTATGCCACCAGCAAAATACAATGCTGAGGAAGGTACATGGTATTTCTCAGGTAGTCATAAATCACAGGCAAAAGAACTGGGTGGTATGAATGATTGGGCTGCTTTAAGAACACAAGATGGGACTTATACTATAATAGCCTCTGATGCTTCCGATATGATAGGTGTTAAACCTGTAGGAGGGGTAGATTTGTTAACTGTTTTTCCTCCATTGTCAGGCTCATTAAGTGACTTATCTAAAAAGAAGCTTATGGGTTTTCAACCTAAAGACCCTACTTATGTTGACCCTATAATGGCAGGGTCTAAGGTTCTTACAGATAAGTATGGCGTACCTCCAGTTAAACGCTTCCCTAATGTGTCGGCTACAACACAACAAAGAATGGACGTTATACAAGATGTAACATCTAAAGTAAAACCTACAGAATCAGATTACCGACAATTAGCAAGTAATTATATTGGTGCTGGCACCGCTATAGATAATAAAGAAGATAAGTAATCTTCAAGCATAAAAAAGCCCTACCTAAGTCTCCTTAAGTAGGGCTTTTTGTTGCCTACGATTTAATGAATGTCGAACCCATTACTTATCTTCCATGCAAAGTAATCCTCAGGACGCATAAACTCTTTAAAGATAGTCTCAACAGCTAGGATTAAACGTAATACGTCTGTTAAATCTTCTTTGTTTCCGTGGTCTAACTCTTCCTTAAGGTCACTATGGAACTGATCTAGGCATATCACAGTAATCTTTTCTATGTCTATTAGATCATTTAACTGTACACTACTCATACTACCACCCCCATGATTCGCCAGACATACCATCTGCGCTATAGTCAGTCACACGACCCTCAAAGAAATTCTTGAAGCTGTCGCCATTAAGTACCCAATCTAACCAAGGTAAAGGATTCTCTTCAATCTCCCAGTTAGGCTTAAGGCCTAGGTTAGTTAATCGTCTGTCTGCGATATATCTGATGTAGTCTTTGACTTCACCAGCCGTAAGACCTTCCACACCTCCCATTTCAAACGCAAGATCAATAACTTTGTCCTCAAGCTCGACAGCAGTTCTGTACATTTCATATATAGATAATTTAAACTCGTCATTTACCACCTCTGGATTTTCGCTAATGAAAGTACGAAATAATTCTGTCATACCTGCGACATGAATAGTCTCGTCACGTATACTCCACTCTACAATCTCACACATACCCTTAAGCTTACCAAAGCGTTGGAAGTTAAGTAGCATTACAAACGCACTAAACAAACTCATACCCTCGTTGCATACAGTCTGTGCTAAGGCCTTAGCTAACCCTTGCTTGGTGTCAGGGTCAAAGGTCTGCATAAACTCAAGCTTCTCAGCCATAGCATCGTACTCAAGGAACGCTGTGTACTCAGCCTCAGGAAAGCCTAGGGTATCGTTAAGTAAGGCGTAGGAGCGCATATGGATAGTCTCTCGCTGTGCAAACGATAGCATCATCATACGTGCTTCATTATTCTTAATGCGAGGTAAGAACACATCTACGTAAGAACCACCTACTATCACATCAGACTGTGTAAAGAGCCTGAGTATCTGTGTGATAAAGTTCTTTTCTTCATTGTTAATCTTACCAGACTTCCACTGTGTTACGTCCTCCTGTAGGTCACACTCCCACTCTCCCCAGTGTAACTTATCATGCTCAATGGCTTGTGTCACAAAGCTTGAGTAGTTGAAGGGCTTGTATGCTGCTGACGCTGTTAATAAACTCATTCTTTTATCCTTGGCAACTTAAACATTCTTGATCGTCTTGGTCTTGAGCAAAGTCCTTAAGTGCAACACGTGTAGGTTTAACGCTTACTGTGTCGGCTTTAGAACTTGCGCTAGTCCTTAGGTAGTACAGACCCTTAAGCTTCTTGTTGAAAGCCCTAAGGTGTACTTCATTCACATAGGCCTTATCTGTACCTGATGGGAAGAATAGATTAACACTCTGACCTTGGCAGATATAAGGCTGTCTACTTGCTGCATGGTCTATAACCCATCGTTGGTCAAGCTCAAATGCAGTCTTAAATACTTCCTTATCCCATTCATCCATCCATTCTAGGTGCTGTACGCTTCCCTCATGCAAGAGTATAGACTTCCACTGCGCTGCAATCCACACAGGGTCGCTATTATGTCCTCTAATAACCTTATCTAGGTACTTATTCTCTACTAAGTGGGCACCTACACGTGTCCTGTGAGTAAAGGCATTAGACTTAAGAGGCTCAATACTAGCAGAGCAACCAGCAATAATACTACTGTTGGCGTTAGGTGCTATAGCTAACAGGTGCGAGTTACGCATACCTTCTACGTCAGGACAAGCCCCACGTTCTTCTGCTAAGTACACTGATGCTGCCCTAGCCTGTGCTTTAATATGGGTAAACATATTAGTATTGATAGTAGTAGCCATAGGAGACTCCCACGGGACGCCTAAGCGTTGCAAAGCACTATGGAACCCCATTGCCCCTAGTCCTAGGGAACGCTCTTGTGTGGCACTATAGACAGCCTTACGTAGCTCCTTGGGTGCATGGAAACAAAAGAAGCTAATGACGTTATCTAACATGGTTATTAAGTCAGCTACCATTGTAGTGTCTTTCCACTCTTCATAATACTCTAAATTAACACTTGACAAACAACAAACTGCTGTACGTTCCTCTGATGTAGGTAAGTGAATCTCGTTACATAAGTTAGACCCATGTATCTTTAGACCTTGCTCCTTCATAGATGGTGGTAAGTGCCTGTTAGCTTCATCAATAAAGTTTAAGTAAGGCTCACCTGTCCTAAAGCGTGTCTCAATCAAACGCTCCCATAGCTCCCTAGCTGGTAACAAGTCACGCACTGTCTTATCGTTAGGGTCTACAAGAGGCCAAGGGTCACCAGCAACCACAGCGTCCATAAACCTATCAGTAATGTTAACTGCGTTATGTAGGTTAAAGGCCTTACGATTAGGGTCTCCACCTGTAGGTACACGTATGTTTATAAACTCAATAATGTCAGGGTGGCTAATGTCCATGTAGGCCGCATAAGAACCCTTACGTGTCTTACCTTGCCTGTAAGCAGTCATGTCACTATCAACAGTCTTTAGGAAA
>Ga0308013_10000913_pt1 | contig 14833 bp, 7 predicted proteins | sample Neamet181_FD_203131 | JGI IMG/M metagenome (GOLD analysis project Ga0308013, IMG submission 203131) | Marine microbial communities from water near the shore, Antarctic Ocean - #181 | ecosystem: Environmental > Aquatic > Marine > Unclassified | place: Southern Ocean | collected 2014-07-25
TCGGTGCAGAGTGGGCTGTCTGTTAAACAGCACCACATCTCCGTCCAGCATATGTCTGTGAACCACATCTCCATTTTGGAGCAAGATGCTCTCCCTATCCACGCACCGAAGCGAAATCTTCTCACCAGTCGCACGCTCAACGACTTTGGCACCGGGGTACGTTTCGGGTCCGTTGTTCACCATCTTCCCCAACATGACCTTGTTGCGGTCGTTCACGGTGATGGGGCGCGTGAGGTTCTTGGCGATTTTCATGGGAACCCCGAGTTCGCGAATAGATAAGTTCGGGTCGGGGGTAATGACGGAACGGGAACTGTAGTCCACGCGCTTCCCCATCAAATTTCCACGAACGCGCCCCGTCTTTCCATTCAGGCGTTCCTTGATGGACTTCATGGGCCTCCCCGACCGCTGGGTCGCCTGGAGCATTCCCGAAACGTTGTTGTCAATCATGGCCGCCACGTAATACTGGAGCACCGAGACCCACCCCGCAATAACCTTGCTGTTGGCGTTCTGGGCAATCTTATCCTTGATGGTGTTGTTGGTCTTGATGATATCCACCAGAATATGCGTCAGATCATCATCGCTACGCTGACCCGACCCCTGTTTCACCGAGGGACGCACGGCGGGCGGTGGAACTACCATCGCATGGCAAATCATCCACTCGGGACGCGCCCAATTGGAACTGAACCCCATGAATTCCACATCCTGATCGGAAATGCGACGCAGGATCTGGTGGGCGTGCTCCGGGGTGATGTTGATGGTGACATTGGATCCGTCCCCCGAATCAATCCCCGCCCACTCGGCCGAGATCGTCGCCATATCAACCTTTGCGATTTTCTTGGGTTGCTTGCACCCACACCCATCGTGGGTATCCTCGCCACACCGCTGCTTCGCCGCTGCAATCTTGAAAAGTTCGTTCCACCTCTCATACCCTGATAAATTCAACAAATGTTTGTAATCTGTCTTGTTGATGAGGAGTTTGCTACACTTGTAACAAACGCATCGCAATATTTTAATAACTGTGGACAGGTACTGGATGTAGAACACCGGTTTGGCCAACTCAATGTGGCCGAAATATCCCGGTGTCTGCATATAACTGTGTCCGTCTGTGGGACAGAGGATTCCCGATTCAATCACGCCCATGCGTGGATCAAATAGTCCCCCCGGGACGGGGGTATTGTTTATATATGTGTCTCTGGTGGTAACTTCAACCACCGACCCCTTGCGAATTTCCTCCGGAGACATGATGCCGAACTGGACTCCGATGATTCGAGATGGTTGTTGTGATTGGGTTGATTGAGACATGTCTTGATATACTGCGAGATTAGGTTCTAAATACTTTAACATGTATACCCATATCAATTTTTCACACGATGTGGTGACACGTTCATCACATCGTGTGTGGTTCCCCCTGTTAGCAACTTCCCCACTCCCCACTGCCACTCCCCTATACTTGCAAAATCTGTCTGATATACTGTATGGCCATCCGAAACATGGTCCATATGGAGAACATGATATATTCCACTGAAAATAGGTACCCTCCCATCAACAACACGCGCCATGTTATGGCCCACAATCGTCCCCACGAGAAGTACCGGACCAGTTCCGTGCCCTCATAAAATATGTACACGCACACGGCGACTGCGAAAATGGCAGTCGCTATATACCGCCATGTTTGGCCCGCATCGACAACCTGCGATTCGTATTCGGTCCTTCGTTGGTTCGTCTCCGCCTCCTTATTCATGTCCTCAACTGTTCGCGTGACGTTCCCGGAATTGTCCGTAAGCCATTTATTCATTGGAACCACCGATTTGTAATGTGAGATGTGACTCTTCAGGGTTTGGATGTCTCGCTGTATTTCCTCCCGCTGTTTGTGAAAGACACCACTGACATCGGCATAGAATCCATCGTAATCCTCTTTAGTCATATCTTGATATTGCGAGGAGTCTCTCCACGCGCCGTCGCCATTCGCCACCACCTTTGTATACAATTCAGTCATCAATTTGTTTTCAATCGCATGTGCGGTGGGATTGGTAAACTTTACAGCGAAACCCTCCGAATCTTTATTGAGTATCGCGTGTGCGGTGCTGTCTATGACCTCGTTATTATGTTCCTCTGACAGGCGGTCTCTCTTGTCCTTCTCCAGTGTCATCAATTGGGATTTCTGTTCCCTATTGTGGGTTATAAGTTGCTGTTGTTTCGCTTCACCCTCGGATATTTTTATGTTTTTCCCGCGAACTGTCGCGGCGTGGGACTGTCCTACGACTTTCATCGTTTTTACATTATTATCCAATTGGCGATTGAGCGCGCGGATTTTCCGCTTAAGTTTTTTTTTACTTCCTCCCCAAAACGGCTCTACCTTATATCCACTGATCCAGTCGGGAAATGATACATTCATAACTACCATATGAATGTATTATATTTCTACAAAGTTCGTGTATGAACTATCACATGATCTCTCACATGATCTCACACATGATCTCTCACATGATCTCACACATGATCTCTCACATGATCTCACACGTGATTCGTACACGATGCACAATCGGTGTGCGTGGATAGCGGGGTCACATTAGTCGGTGGTGGGGGGAGCATAACATGGTCGGTGGTGCGTTTTCCGCCCATATGGAACTTTCCATTGATGGACTCTTCAATGGTGGCAAATGACTCCACCCCACTCTCCTCCACCTCATCTTCATTGGGAATATACGACTCGTCAATCACACACTTTCCTGATGTACGGTCAAACTTCAGTCCATTCCCACAACACGCAGAGTCCACGCACGTGCTCATTCCAAATGCGCTTAGATTTGTGCCAGAGAGTTTCCCCAACTGTTTCTTGTTGTATTGGTATACAGTCGGCGATTGGTTCTTTGAATCGTAATTCCACGCATATGCATCGTAATCCATGTTGTCCCTCATGGTCAGGTCAACAACCTGATACACCATTGCAATCCCGCCGACAATGAGTATCCCTCCTATACCCATGTTTGCGACATCGGTGCCAATGTACCCCATGTTACGAATTGATAAAACGACAATGACACACACACAGAATACCGTGAATATGGAAATGGCACGAGAATGGGCCTTGTACCGTTTGGCGGTGTACGTATCCATGTGTGCGTCCCGCAATTTACCGTCTTTGTTATTTATCAGACGAGAGTTCTTTTCTTCCAGAGCCGATACATGACCCCCTATACTATCAGTCGATCGCCTCAACGAGTTCAATGTATCCACCGATGCGCCATATTGATCGACCGATGCGATGAGTTTCTCATTCTGTGCACCGGATGTTTCGGTGAGCGCATGCGCATTCGCGTCGGTATATCCAGATGTATCATTTGTAACGGTCATTATACTACCCGGCGATTATTTAGTGGGTGGTGGTGGGTGGTACAGTCTCAGGCTTATGCTCTGGCTTAGGCCCAGACACAGTATCAGGCACAAGCTCTGGCTCGTCTGCCCTTTCATTCTCAATAATAATTTTCTTCAGTTCAATCAATTGTTTATACATTGAAAGGGTCGTTTCAAAGTTTTTCTCACAAGTTGCCTCCATTGTAATAATGATTCGCCTTGTCGACTCAAGCGCAACGTCCATACTGGCACGAGATATCATTTGTTTTTTAATTTGCAATCCATCATCGAAGAACGAATTGAGGGTTTTTAATAATTCCATCGCAGATTTCACGTGGGATTCTTCGGCCTTTCTTAAATGCAACGCATAGTTCTTCAATGAATCATTCCACGAAACCATGGCATTCTCCTCGCCAAATGGATACCCTTTTGTCGGGAATTTAATAGTGTCGCCCGGAAAATTGCTATCTAGCGACATATCGTCGTAGTTATTGAGTTGTATATCGCTAAATGTTTCCATGGTATTGTTGCCAACGTAATTGTCGCCGCGGTATGTTCTCAAAAAGAGGTCAATACTCTGTTTCATTTGTTCCGAGGAGGCATTGATGATTTTTCCGTCCTTGTACGTAGACGGATATAACGCGGATAGTATATCTGGTAAATAATTGGGAGCCTTATTGGCACTGTCTTTTGCTAACTTCAACGTATCTGTCGAGTTGATATCCAAGGGCATTGCGTTTTTGGAATCACTGTCATACCGCATCAGTCCGCGAAGTTCTTTCAATCTGGTACTGCACATATTCCTGAGTGGCGGAGTGGTCGGCGGAGTGGTCGTCGGGGTCATTTTCTTCATCACGCCTCGCTTTATTTTATTAACATTATATTCACTATCCCTATTGGGGTCCAATATATTGCTCGATATCGTCTGGGATTTTCCCGTATCGTCCACCAGTGTGTACCGAATCGCGGCAACAAGATGGAATAATTTCACATATGGTTCCGCGAGGTCAACGCATTCCTGCTTTTTCCCTTTCAGGATATAGGTTGATTTTGAAGTTTCGTTCTTGGGTACCGGTGTGGGGTCACGCGTGAACCACTCATTCCCAACTTTTACGGCATTTGTGACTGTTCGGGATGATTCAGATGGTCGTCGGCTCACACCGGCCAGCAACGTTTCCTTATCGGAAATCATTACTGGGTGCGGATGCTTTCCCTCAACAATCACGTGATCGAATAATTTCTTGATTGCATCTTGTCCCAATATAACCATATTATCACATTTAACGGGATCCAGCAGGGATGACTTGTCGTCATTCAGTGCATTGTCTGCGTACTGGGAGGCGATTTTGTTTATGTGCTCCTTAATATTGTCAACATCCATTCGTTGACTACTTGGACCAGTACCCATTATATTGGGCGTAGGTTAAAATGTGTAAAAATTGATTTATATCCATCACATGATACCATGTATAACAATTAACGACAACACTTCAATGGAATCATGTGCCAACAGCGACACATCGCACTCCCGCCCCAGTATGTCTGGTACGCGAAAGAATTACCGCACGAAGCGTCCCGTGAATGGTGGTAGCGGACTAAAAACAACCCCGAAACGTCCAAAGCCAATTATAACAAATATGGATAAGGCAGATATGTGGAAGTCGTTTGAGGTATCTGCTCAGGACGGCACAGACGCGTCCCCTTCAATTGCATGCGTGTACGAAACAGACATATCGGACGACTTTTGTTATGTGTGTGGGTCGGTCCTCCAAATTACCCCCGACCAGTTCAAGAGTTGCTCGGAATCGACGTGTGGTATCATATACCGCAACATGACGAACAATGGGGCGGAGTGGCGGAGTGGGGCCGAGGATACGACCAATTCGGCGCGATGTGGTATGCCAGTGAACCCGCTCCTCAAGGAATCCTCGTTTGGATGTAGCATAAGCGCATCTGGATCCGCAACTTATGAAATGCGAAAACTCAAAAAGTACTCGGATTGGCAGGCGATGCCGTACAAGGAGAAGACATTGTACGACGACTTCAAATATATCGGGGCACGCGCGAATATTGTCGGGCTCCCCAAGATTATCACCGATGTGGCGATGCGTTATTACACACTGCTGTCTGAAAACAGCACCTTCCGGGGACTCAATAGGGACGGGATTGTCGCCGCATCCATCTATATTTCATGTCGCGTGAATGGGGTTCCGAGGACACCAAAGGAAATATCTGATATATTTGGCATAGATACCACCAGTGCAACGAAAGGGTGTAAGAATGCGGTTGCAATCATCCGGGAACTTGAGCGGGGAGATGATAAGATGCGCGATATGGTATTCGCAGCAATCACGCCAAATACGTTCATTGACCGATACAGCAATCGGGTGGGGCTGAACGGAGAATTATCCAAGTTGTGTACGTTTATATGCGTCATTGTAAATAAGAAGAGTATAATTCCCGGGAATACCCCGCACTCAATCGCGGCAGGCGTTCTGTACTACGTCTGTGAGAAATTCCAAACGAAAATAACAAAGAGTGCCATATCGCAGTGTATTGATATTAGCGAGGTGACAATTTCAAAATGTCACAAACAGTTGTGCGAGACGGATATTCCGCTAATTCCGGATATTCTTCTCAAAAAATATAAGATCGGTATGTAAAGAGAGTATGGATGATGACGCAACAGACGAACCATTGTCTCCGCCAAAATTGGTATTTATTGTGCCGTACCGCGACCGAGAACACCACAAACATTTTTTCACACAGTATATGAAAAATCATATATTGAGCCAGGTGGATGATTGGGCGATATTCTTCGCCCACCAGGATGATGCCCGTCCCTTTAATCGGGGGGGCATGAAGAACATTGGTTTCATGGAAGTCAAGAAACTGTACCCCGAATCCTATAGGGATATGACGTTTGTGTTCAATGATGTTGATACAGTACCGTGTCGCTCGGGGAGTGTGTCGTACGAAACTACCCATGGAACAGTGAAACATTTCTACGGGTTTACGTATGCGTTGGGCGGGTTCTTTTCCATCACGGGGGGAGATTTTGAAAAGACAAATGGGTTTCCGAATTACTGGGGGTGGGGGTTTGAGGATAATGCAATGAACGAGCGAGTGTTGGCGGCGGGACTCACCATTGCACGGGATACGTTCTTTCCAATTGGAGATATGAATGTGATTCACTTGGGTCATGGCACTGAACGAACCATATCGCAAAATGAGGTTAATCGGTATCATATGAGACATGGGTGGACACATGATGGGTTGAATGGTATACGGGGGGTTGTTTCTTCTCATGACGGAGATACAATCAATATTTCAAATTTCCAAACGAATGTGTCACACAACCAGGTGTATGAGGCACATCGTCTAGATGTGAAGGGTGCGAACAAACTCCCTGCGCGGTTAGGCCGACCACGGGGAAGAGTGAAGATGTTTATGGGATGACCATCCCGAAAAATTGATTTCTTCAACTGATATATAGAGTCCGTATACTAATACAAGTAATGTCGTCCCAAGAAGAAGATTTTGATTTTGACGAGAACAAGTCCGTGGATTACGATAGTGACGATGATGTGCCTGCGGATAAGAACGACCCGGAGGAATCGGGTGCAGCAGACAACAACGGTTCTGGTACACAGAGAATAAACACAGAGTTGGCGACCGAAGATGTTGGTGGGATAGATGAGGATGAGGATGAGGATGAGGATGAGGAGGAGGAGGATGAGGACGGCACCGTGACCCAGGCAAACCAACACATGATTGATACAGAGGGAGATACGTACGATACGGATGTGGATGATGATGACGCGATGTCCTATGATGATGTGGATGATGTGGATGATGTGGATGATGGGGGGGGAGATGAGTACGTGGATTATCAGCAGAATGTTTCAAAAGACCTGATTGATACGTACCACCACGAATCAAAGACGCATAATTACGCGGAAGTGAATGCCATGACAGCGGTTGTTCGCGATGACAATGGGATCATAACCGATGCATTGCACCGAACCGTTCCCATGTTGACCAAGTTTGAGAAGGCCCGTATTATGGGAATGCGAATCAAGCAGTTGAACGGTGGTGCAGACACGTTTGTGGACGTGCCTTCGGGAATGATTGATACTCGAGTGATAGCCGAGATGGAACTGTCTGCAAAGAAACTCCCCTTTATTATTCGCCGCCCTCTCCCGAATGGATCGTCTGAATATTGGAAGGTAAGCGATTTATCACTCATGTGATGTGGTGTGTAACAGTTCAGTGGATAAAATTGATTTGTGAATATTTTTACACATCAATGTATACATACACCACACCACACACATATTTACAAAATGGATCTCAGTCAAAGAAAACTAATCAAACGCGAATGGGAAGGGATGGAAGTTCCTGTGAATGCGACAGAAATGCGTGTATTACAAATGATTGTTGCAGGGTATGATGATCCCAACATCAACGCAAACCCCAACCAATCCCTGTTCTCTTACCTCAAGACCCCCATAAGCGACGGAATTCACGAATATTTATACACGCGATTCCTGGCACCGGATGTTTCCGCCATTCACAAAAAGTACTCGCAGGTTGATATTTCGGGTACCAATCCCACCACCAAATCCTCGTACAAACCTAACAGCAGGGATATCATTAGGATCGACAGGTCGGCGGAGAACCTGGGCGGCGTGAAGTCGGTGGTGTTTGAATTCATCCTGATTGACAATTTGAAGAAATTGGCGCGATACGAAAGTAAGGGGGACCAATCCAAGGTCGCACACACATGGTACTCCATGAATCGCATCCTCCATAATAAAATCGTTCATGTGAACCCCGTGCTGTTGGCAGTGGTTCGCGCGAACCTGGTACGTATTGAAGATGGGGTGTCGGTGCGATACTTGCTTCGGTCCGCGGCGAAAATCATGGAGAGGAACGAATTGGTGATTGAGTGTCGCGACGAAGCGTTGTACGACCACCAGAAACAGGTGTATAATATATTCCGTCAAAATGGCGGGACTGCCACCACCACCACCACCACCACATCCAACCTCGTCCAGTACCTGGCACCGACGGCCACGGGAAAGACCATGACCCCGCTGGGGTTGTCGGGATCGTACCGCATTATTTACGTGTGTGCGGCGAGGCATGTGGGGTTGGCATTGGCGAGGTCAGCGATTTCCATGCGAAAGAAGATCGCTTTTGCGTTCGGGGCCTCGTGTGCGGAGGATATTCGTCTCCATTACGGGGCAGCGAAAGAATTTACCCGCGACTGGAACACGGGGGGGATTCGTAAGGTGGATAACACGGTGGGAGAGGATGTGGAGATTATGATATGCGACCTCAAATCGTACCTTCCCGCAATGTTCTACATGCTGGCCTTCAACCCATCACACAAGATGATCATGTTTTGGGACGAGCCCACCATTTCGTTGGATTACACCGCCCACCCCTGCCACGAAACCATTGCACGCAATTGGCAGGAGAACGTGATCCCCAATGTGGTGCTATCGTCCGCGACCCTTCCCGATGAAGCGGCGATCCGACCCGTGATTGACAATTTCAACGCTCGATTCCCGAACCCCCGCGTCCACACGGTACGGTCTCACGATTGTCGCAAGACCATTCCGTTGATTGACCGCCAGGGGTACGTGGCGGTTCCCCACACGACCTTCACCACGCTCACCGCCCTCCACGCATCCGCCGACCGCTGCTTGGCGGATATCACGACCTTCCGGCACTTGGAGTTGGGCGAGTGTGTGGGGTTCATCGGCACGGCCCACGACCACACGGATGATTTGGTGGGGTTGGGTGAGGGCGGGAAAAACCATCGCTACCATATGGAACGATGGTTCGGGGATGTGGGGGATATCACGGGCAACGATATCAAATCCTACTATTTGAAATTACTGTTGTTGACCGATGAGGCGGCATGGACGAAACTCCGTCCGGTCCTTACCGAAAACCGTTCCCGCACATACGAGTCGGTGACCGATGTTTCCACTGGTGACGCGCATACGTTGACCGACGGCCCCACCATTTACCTGGCGGACGATGTGGAGAAGATAGGCAAGTTCTGTATCCATAAATCCAAGATTCCCGCGGCGGTCATGGTACAAATGATGGAACGTATCGCACACAACAATAAAGTGAATGAGAAGTTGGCGGTGGCGGAGCGGGATTTGGAGGATAAGTTGGAGGCGGCCACCGCATCCAAGGATGGGGCGGCGGGGGCGGCGGACAAGTACAATAAGAGTGGAGGGAAGAATAAGGGGGTGAAGGACAAGAAGATTTCCGACGAGCGCGTGGACGATGAGACGAAACAGATGATCCGATTGGTGCGCGACTTGGAGAAATTGGTAAAGATGGTGGAGTTGGACGATGTGTACGTCCCCAACTCCAAGTCGCACATTGCCAAGTGGGCCAAGGATGTGGATACCAAGCAAGCCTTTGCATGCGACGTTTCGGCGGATGTGGTGGAACGCATCATGTTAATCAACGATGTGGCGGATATTTGGAAATTGTTGCTGTTGTGTGGAATCGGGGTCTTTACGGAACATACCAACATCAAGTACACGGAACTGATGAAGAGTTTGGCGGACGAGAAGCGGTTGTTCATGATTATAGGCAGTTCCGATTTCATTTACGGGACCAACTACCAGTTCTCCCATGGGTACATTGGGGCCGATTTGGAGGAGATGACCCAGCAGAAGATCACGCAGACGATTGGTAGGGTGGGGCGGGCCACTGCCGTATCCGACTACAGTGTGAGGTTCCGGAACGATCAGTTGATTGAGCGATTCTTTGCGCGTGACTTGGGATTGGTTGAGGCGGCGAATATGAACCGTCTGTTCTGTGGGGGGGCGGTGCCCCCCCATACCCCCCCTCGTGGGTGATTGGGAGTGGAGTGGTGGGTGGTCGGCCCAATTGCGCGTGGGGTCGCTGCTGTACCCCGTACAACACCCGGTCCAGTGGTCGGCGGCGTTACGCCCCCATTCGCCCGAATCCCCATATTATAATCCACACAGAATGTAGTGAAATGACACAAACGGTTCGCATATCTGGCGGAGACAAACATGGTAACCACACCATTCAACTGATGTTGGGCGACCAAATCCAAATAACCGCGCCCACGAACCCCGCGATTCACGACCATATATTTTTCATTTCGTACATTGATGCGACCCGTATCCGAACATTTGATGTTGAGGATAGGAACGATAAGAACGAGTGGGTGGTTGAGATTGGCGAGGGGGGAGAATTGAGCGATGCGGCGATTCAGGAAATATCACTTGTTGAGCGAAGTGATGATGTGGGGTACGCCGCCCAAAATGGACTGGAGGTGGGTGTGTGGATGGATATATATTTCTCGGGGGAAGTTCCGCACGTGCTTACGGGCGAAATAATCACCAAAGAGGACGATATGATTGAGGTCCGCACATACCCCACTGACGAGTTGGTGTACATAGATTTCGCGTACCAGGGAATTCCCGAGGATTTGCCGATTGAGCGGATTGAGGTGCGGGATGCAATTGCGCGGCGCGATGATGTGCGGCGCGATGATGTGCCCGAGTCATCCACCGAACAAAATATCACGGAGACGACTGTGCCGGACATTGCGGATACGGATCCGATAGACAAATCCGCCGACCGCACCGACCACACCGACCGCGTAACCCATGACACATCCACACCCACACCATCCAATCATAACGATGGGTGGTCGGCGGCCCAACGCCCCCAACACCCCCACCCCCACGCTCCCGAATTCATCGCCGCCGACAATATAGTGTTTGGTGCCAATTTGGGATCATTGGTGAACGAGGTTACCGTGGAGGCGGCGTACCGCAAGTACGGGTTGGACGCTCAATTGGACGATATGTTGAATGACGCAATGGCCACCAGTTCATCCACCGAGGACAAGAGAGAAATATCCCGAAACATGAGCCGGTACACACAGTTGCGTTCCCAATTTTCCAAAATGTCCCCCGATGGGGATATCACGGGGTCATTGTATCGCGGAGCCAGGCACCGGCCATTGGTACAGCATATTCTCGCAATGGATGCGCCGAACCAGTGGGTGGTTCCCGTGGTCAGTCAAACGAAACGGGTGTACGATGTGTCGGCGGTCGATGATGTGGACACGGGGATCATTGTAAGCACCACGGACCGAGACATTGAGAATACCAACGATACGATGGGCGCGATTGACGGGGAAACGTACGACGCAACGGACCGGTCCACCCGATACTTGCGATACATGTCCGAACTTACTACCATCAGTCGTCCGTTTGACTCGCGGTGGCAAGGCGAGGCGACGCACAATTCGTTCCGCGCGGGCGAAGTTGGTGTGGATATGGATGTATTGGTGGGTACAACCAATGGCGTGGCGGGACCTACCGTGGTACACGCAAAGGGCTCAAAAGATGCACCGGGCGATATAGTCATCAGCGGGTACGTGGGGGAACGGTACACGGGCGGAATAACTAAATCCGATTCGTTCAAGCCCCGCAAGGTTGGGGGGGATTCGTTCGGGCAGATTGGCGACGCGACCTACCACCAATACGTGCCTGGGGACAATATATGCGTCCAGTCGCTCATGGTGATGCCGCCCACCTTTGCCGTGGCCCCCACCAACATCTTGGATAAACTCACGACTGTGCCGTCGCGGTGGACGAGTTTGCACGAGGGGGTGCGAATCAAAACCGTGGGGGTACAGATGGACGGAGACCGCGTCAAAGATGGGAATGATACCATTTCCCGACCTTTCCCCACCCATTACGTGCCGAAATATAAATCGTCTTCGAAAAATCCGTTGCGTGGGAAAAACGAGTTCCGGACATTTCTGGAAATGGTGGTTCCCACTACACAAAGTATTGTTCGGCAGATGGGGACTGCGGGCACATCGACCCCCATTGGGAGCCAATATACAATGTCTGTGCGCGATACGTTGTTGCGATTGGCGCACCACCGCATTACTCACGACGACATCACGTTCCAGACCCATATGGAAATTTCAAAAATGGTGACGGAGGATGTGAAACGATTCAAGCGCGATAATGTGGTGAAATATCGGGAATATGGTGAATTACATAAGGTTGGGAAACACGGTACTGGCCGAGATGTTCTCTCCAACGTGATGCGAACCATGAACCACGCCCAGGATTTACAGCGGTCCGTGTACGCAGCGTACGGCTTCGATGTTTCCGATGGTGCTGATGGTGCTGATGGTGCTGATGGGGTGGACCGCGGACTGAATATATCCATCATGAGCGGCCCGGAAGTTATCGCGCATATGAATCGCGTGGACAAGATGCGGTTGTTCTACGCGGCGCTCCGGTCCGCCCACACGACATTGGCAACGGGGATGCCCGCCGATGATGTCGCAGCACTCAAGACGAGATTGGAAGAAATTGCCCAGGCCGAGGCCGATGTGGGGTTGGGAACAAAGTCGAAGAAGAAGAAGGGTCCGAAATCATCCGCTCCCGCCCGCTGCAATGATAAAGTGATTGCAAAACATTACGCATCCATTGGAGATATGGAGAGAGATGATGGGGCGATGGCGTACCATGACCCCAAGTACGACCCTACCCGATACGATATTGGGAAACAGTATTTACAAAAATTGCACGATTTGGGGGCGATTGAGTTCCGCGGATTCCTCACGGAAAAGATTTCCAAACATGTGGGTCTCACAAGTGCTGTCGCGGAGATTGAAGCGGATGCGGTCATTTTGGGGAAACGGTTGGTTCGCGATGGGTCGTATGCGGTGACGAATGGGCCCGCCGATGCGAATGGGAAGATCACATATTTGTATTTTGTACGCGATGAGGGACGATGGGTTCCGTACGAAGACCCCGATGTGGATACCCCCACATTCCTATTTGACAATTCGTCGGGATTGTGTGGAATGAATATGAACTGTGCTATCGGTCCTGGAAATGGCGAGGCGGCCACGTGCGATTCGTTTGAGAACATCAAGGCGAAAACTGACATGGCTAAAATCCAAGATATTTTGGATACGTACGATGCGGATTTCAATGCGCGGGTAGAGACAATTGAGGCGACGTACAAACAGTCGGTCGCCGATGCGTTCAATTATGTGGCACAGCGAGTTCGGTTCTTGAAACGGGAACAATTCAAACGGAACAGTTGGTATTCTGAATTGAGTGTCATGTCCGATCCCACCGTCGTTGCGGTGGATGGTGTGCCCGCCCCCACCACTACCACCCATATTCTGCCCGACCCGCAAAAGGTTGCACTGCTGGATAAGATCATGAGCCAGGCCGATATGACGAACCGGTCGCATGATATTGTTAGGTTTACCAAGACCCAGGGGACACGCACCAGTGTGGCTAGCGAGTCCGAGTACTGGTACTACTGCGACGATACGGGTGGAAAATTGGTCCCTACATTTATGGTGCGATTGGCCGAAACCCTTGTTTCCGGGGGCGATTATGCGGTGGAGTTGGGCCGTATTTGTGCCGAACAGGGCACCATCAGCGACGATGGGGATGCGTGGATTGACAAACATAGTGGAAAGATAATATGTCCCATTTCGTTCAACAGCGACGCGGATTACGCGGCGGATGGCGGGGCGCGTGGGGTTATGGTGGATCTCGTGGACATTCATATGATGGGAATGATGGGCAACCAGGCGAACGCGGGGAATATTGCTGCGACCGCCGCGCAGACGAGTGATACGACCCGGATGACAACCCGCGTGATGCGGGCCATGACCTCTTTCCTGGGGATTGATATGGGTCCCCATACGGATTATGTGGTGCGGTGCGTGGAACTTATTTTACAAAAGTATATGCCAGATGAGGCTACGTACGACGCGCAGGTGAAGAAGAAGGCGGAGAAGAAAGCTGCGAAGGCACCACCATCGTACCAGCGCGCGCGCGATAAGTTTCTCGCATTACTTACACTGGGGCACCTGTTTGTATCCATTCAGACATCTGTGCCGGCGGTGAAGGCACGGAAAACGTTCCCGGGCTGCGATAAATCTCTCACGGGATTTCCTCAGGGAGGGATTGAAGATATGACGGGAATCACGTACTTGACATGTATCGCCGCGAAAATCCGGACATCGGATCGGCCGTGGAACGCGCTTCCCAAGAAGACGCTGGTACAGGAATTGGTCGCAATGTGCCGTCAGTTTATTATCAATACCGCCGAGTATGAATCGTTGGCGGGGACGAGAGCGACGCACGATGCGATGCTGGCGACCATGGAATCCACTGCATGCACCGCCAACACCGCCACCACCACCACCACCACCAACCACTCCCCATCCACCATGGAAATCCTTCCCAACCAGGACCGCCACGATATAGTGCTGACTCCCGTGTCCCAATCATTCGTTTCCAACATCAAACGCAATTTGAAATCGGGGGGCACAAAATCCAACACGGACTTTTACGTGTTGAAAGAAAAGGCAGCGGTGTACGCCAATGGGATCCAGCGCTTGATTCAA
>Ga0308013_10000922_pt1 | contig 14749 bp, 13 predicted proteins | sample Neamet181_FD_203131 | JGI IMG/M metagenome (GOLD analysis project Ga0308013, IMG submission 203131) | Marine microbial communities from water near the shore, Antarctic Ocean - #181 | ecosystem: Environmental > Aquatic > Marine > Unclassified | place: Southern Ocean | collected 2014-07-25
CAGTTTCATATGGATATAGCGGCCTCTATTCAAGCAGTTATAGAAGAGGTGGTCATAAGACTAACTAAAAATGCTGCAGAAGAATACAAAATAAAAAATCTCTGTATGGCTGGTGGTGTAGCTTTAAATTGTGTTGCGAATGGAAAAATTGTAAAAAATAAAATATTTAATAAAATTTGGATTCAGCCTGCAGCGGGAGATGCTGGAGGATCTTTAGGAGCTGCCCTAGCTTATTGGCACCATGAACTTAAGAACAAAAGACTTGTAAACCCAGCCGATAACATGAAGGGATCTTATTTGGGGCCTAAATTTGAGAATAATGCCATTGAAAAGGAGCTTAAATTATTTAATGCAAATTTTAAGAAATACAATGAAGAAGAAATAATTAATATTTTAGCTAAAGAATTAAGTGAAGAAAAAACTGCTGGATGGTTTCAAGGTAGAATGGAATTTGGCCCAAGAGCCTTAGGTGCAAGATCGATATTAGCCGACCCAAGATCTACAAAGATTCAAAAAGAACTAAATCTTAAAGTTAAATTTAGAGAAAGTTTTAGGCCATTCGCACCATCTATTTTAAATGAAGAAACCGCTAATTGGTTCGAGTTGGATGATGTAAGTCCGTACATGCTTTTAGTGTCTAAAATAAAGAAAGAAATACAAATTCCAATGACAGATGAACAAAAAAATTTATTTGGAATCGAAAAACTAAATATAAAAAGATCAAATATACCAGCTGTAACTCATATTGATTATACTGCTAGAATTCAAACAGTTCACAAAGAAACAAATTCTAAGTATTACAAGTTAATAAAAAGATTCAATGAAATCACTAAATGTCCAATTTTAGTAAACACTTCATTTAACATAAGAGGAGAGCCAATAGTTTGTTCTGTAGAAGATGCCTTTAGGTGTTTTATGGGAACTGATTTAGATATTTTAGTTATAGAAGATTTTATATTATTTAAGTCAGACCAAAAAAAATCGTCAATGAAAGATTATAAAAGTAAATTCAAATTAGATTAAAAAAATTTATCAATTTTTTATATTAAAACTTTTTATTAATTCTTATTTATTTCTTGCTTTAAGACACTCATTGGATCAAGCTTTATATCAAACCAATTTAACCTAACATCAAGATGGGCACCAGTTGACCTGCCAGTTTTGCCAACAGTTCCTATTATGTCGCCTTGATTTATTTTCTCACCTTTTTTTACCTGGACATCTTTCATATGCATGTAAAGGGTGCTTATTCCATGCCCATGGTCAAAAATTATTGTTCCACCAGTATAATAAAGGTCTTTTTCTGATAGAGTTACAATACCATCTAACATAGCTTTTATATCCGTTCCTTCTTTAGCTGCAAAATCTAATCCATAATGTGGTGATTTAGGTTTTCCATTTAAAATTCTTTGACTGCCATAAACACCAGTAATAATTGAATTTTTCAATGGAACTGCAAATTTTTTGGTAAAAAAAGTTAAACTACTATCTACTCTTCTTGCTTTTGCGATAAGATTGTTATCTTTCTTAATTCTTTCATAAACTTCTTTTGGTGGTGTAACTTGATTTTTAGGCAGGCCATTAATTTTTTGTATAATATATTTTTTCTTGAATACCTTTTTTATAATCTTTTCTGACGTTCCGTCCCGAACAGCTTCAATTACAATATCATTTTTTCTATTTTTACTTAAACCAAAGACAAAAAAACCCTTATCTGATACTTTAATGTTTTTTTTATCTATAAAAATTTTAGTACCAGGATTTGCTTTCCCCGTGATCATGTTTCCTTGGAAAAAGCTACCTTTCAGCTCAAGAGCATGAAGTATTGCGCTTGAAAATAGATATATAAATATTAATAATATTATTTTTTTCATATAATTAAGTTATTATAATTTATAATATAAATCTTAAAAAATGTAGGATTAATAAAAAGGGTTAATTTAACATTTTAACGAGTAATTACTTTTTCAACTGCATTACAGTATTTTGAGAACCTTGTTTTTTGGAAAGGAAAGTCACTAGTTAATTTGTCCAGATCTTTACTAATGCTAGTTTTTATTTCTACTATTGATCCCAATGATCTTCGCAAGATCTTTTTATGAGAAGACATATAATTTATATTATTGTCTATCGATATTCTAACATCATCTTTCTGGAAATATTCGCGGTCATATATTACATATAGACATGGTTTACATAGTCCATATTGAACGTCAAAAATGCCCTTTGTTTTTAAATTATCAAGATGATCATTGTTAATAATTTTGCTGGTTTTAAACCTCCCTTCAACACTTGATATCTTTATTTCAAGATAATAATTTAAATTTTTTGTTTCAGGATAGTTTCTTATACGTATTTTCTTCCTAGGTGTTAAACCCTCAATTGAGTCATTGTACATTTCAAAATTATGATTATCAAAGTAAAGACTTTTTACTTTTCTAGGATGATAAATTTTTTTTATTTTTTTACCCTCAAGGTGCTTTTTAAAATCAATTATTTGATTAGTGTCAATTAATAATTTTTGTTCTATTCTAAAAGTCATGCATATTAATTAAATTTAACAATTTTACATTACACCTAAATATTGATATTCGATATTTTTTATAGAAAGTCTACCCTCAATTAAACTATTTAAATGTTCTTTACTAAATTTGAAATTATCACATACAAAGGGTCTTGTAGCGCACCGTTGAAATAAACCCAATTTTTTTGATTTTATCACGACATATATGCTTGGGTCCAGTATGTTCACAGCTTTATAGTAATTGTCCCACATTTTTTCTTGCTCTAAACTAGTTCTATTGTATTTAACAATTTCTTGATCTGACTCAAGGTATATTTTCTTAAGTTTATTGAGATTTTTTTTTATTTTGTTAATTTTTTTTTTAGTTTGTTTCTCATTTAAAACTATTCCTCTAAAAGACATTTTATTACTTAATTTTTTAATATCTAAACCGCGCAACATCTCGTCCAATACATCAAATGCTGAATCAAGTTGATCGCTGTAGGGCAAAGATAACACGGTAGTTTCTGCTTCAATATTTGCGTTTGTATCTGAATTTATTGGTTCAAAATATCTTTCTTTCGAGTTCCAAAAAAATTTTCTATTGTTGACACCTAATCCGTGCCAGCCGTTTGTCGCAAATACTGTGAGATTATAAACATCAAGTTTTAAAATATTTTTTTTACTACCTAAACCCAATAAATTGTTACTTAAACCATAATTAGAAAAAGTAGGTCCATCTTTTTTATTTTTATATTTATTAGTGTAGAGAAGATACGAAGCATTTAATTTTGTTAATGAGTTATGAGCAATATTAAAGTTTTCTACATTTTCGTGATTCCATTCCGAATTAATTTGTCTGCTCAACATTGTATCGACACCTTTTTCCAACAAAGGAAGCATACCCAAAGAAAGATTGCTTAATTGATTGTCTGGTATATTTTCAACAAGCCTAAACATAAATCTTTCATCACCTTCGAATATTGGACCATTTGCTCTTGAGTTATAGCTAAGCATGGATTTATCAGGTTTTTCTTGAAATAACATTTTTGATTTTACGCCATTAATTTTTGCATTAATAAAGTGTGTACGCGGAGCAAGATAATTAAACTCTCTTAATATTTCAGTCAGTAAAACTTCATCCTTATAATTTCCTCTAGTATTAGGTCTCAAAAGTTTGAATTTTGTGATCCCATAAATATGTCCATCTTTTAAATGAACATCAATGCTTTGAATGATTGAATTATCTTTTAATGCAATATGATCTTTTTGATTGCCGTTGTTTCTAATACTTCCTCTAAAATCACAAAATAAATTATTTTCAAAAATAACAGAAATGTCTGCGTCAAATCTCTTTTTGTATTTTCTAGGTATCCATCTAAAATTACCAATTAAAATTTTTAAACTATTTTTTGTCCATTTTTTATTTTTATCGACATTTACTGTAATATTTTCTATTTTTAAATTATTTATATCCTTATTAGCAATCTGATTAATTACACTATTACAATATTTTTTTAAATTAGTAGCTGATGCTATTTGCGGCAAGCAGAATAAAAAAAAAAAAATAAAAATTTTTTTTTTCATTGTATTTAAACAAAATTTATATCAATCTTATTAATATTTTTTGTTCCTTCAATTTTTTTTCTAAAAGTATTAAGTTCATCTTTGTTTTCAAATGTTAATCTGTAAACAATCTCATTTTGAGTGCTATCATTGTATAAGTTAACTAGGTTGTTGTTGTTTTCTATTAAGTCAATTTTTTCTTTTGCAAATATTTCCACAGAATTAAGTGCAATACCTTCATTAAATGACGTGCTATAAAAAGTTCCACCATACTTTTGAGATACTTTTTGAACTATTTTTACGATTACTATAATAGCTACGGTGCATACAATAAGTTGGACAGCCCATTTCGTTCTTACACTTGTTGCTATTCCTATTGTTATTAAGTCAAAATACATAATTAGTTCTAAAGCACTTTTTACCGGGTGCCTGAATCGTACTATCGACAAAGCTCCAATCATACCCAGAGACAAAGCAATATTACCGGTTATTGTTTTGGTTATGACATAGGTTATCAAAGGAAGGATCATAAAAGCTACTGTTTGCGCATGCGATCTGGCCCAAGTTTGTCCTGTAAGCGTTAATGAATATCTTAGCAACAGTCCACCAAGTATTAAAATAGCTAAAGATGTAAGTTCGTTCATACAGATATCCTTATAATCTTTTTAGCATAATTTCAAAGAAATTTATGTTTATTTACAACTGGAACTTTTGTTAATGGAACCGCTCCACTACCATAGCTGTAAAGTATAAAATTTTAAATATAATTAAAAATAGATTTTAATTCTAAAAAAAAATATATTACAAGATAGGCCAAAAATATGAAAATATACGATTGTACGACATTTTACTCAGAGCACATGATGATGGATGTTAGGTTCAATGTGCTAAATGAATTTGTTCATAAATTTATTGTTGTAGAATCTTTGTATTCACATAGTGGGAAAAAAAAAAAATTAAATTTTGACATAAAGAATTATTTAAAATTTAAAGATAAAATAATTTATTTAATAATAGACAAGGAACCAAAAGATCTAATTATTAATAGCCCAAACATAAAACAAAATGAAAAAAGAATTAATAGTTTAAAAAGAATTGATCTTTCTTATAATCACATGATTAGCGGTATAAGCGGAGCCACAGAGGATGATCTTATAATTTTAAGCGATAACGATGAAATTCCAAATTTAAATTCAGAGTTGTTTAAAAAAACCAAAAAAAATATCATAATTTTTAAACAATTATTTTTTTATTATAAATTTAACCTTTTGTATGATCGCGTTCCATGGTTTGGTTCAAAGGCATGTAAAAAAAAATATCTAAAATCATTTTCATGGTTAAAGCAGATCAAAAATAAAAAATATCCATTTTGGAGATTTGATACTTATTTTAAGAGTTTAAAAAATATTAATTTACAAATTATAGATAATGGAGGGTGGCATTTTACCAACGTTAACACCCCAAAAGAAGTATTTGAAAAAATGAAAAATTTTGGCCATCACGATGAATTTGATGCAAGCGGACTCACAGTAGATGATATTAAAAAAAAAATAATAAATAAAAAAGTTTTTTACAACCATCTTGCTAGACAAGAGGCAAATAATAAATGGAATAGTGAATATGAACTAAAAAAAATTGATGATAATATGCTTCCAAAATATCTCTCAGATAACAGAGAAAATTTTAAGGAATGGTTCCAATGATATTATATGATTAAATGGGGAATTATAGGGTTGGGAAAAATGGCAAATACTTTTGCCAACGCAATAAAGGAAGTTGATAATGCATGTCTAGTTGCGATCGCAAGTAAAAATAATTCAAAACTAGAATCGTTTGGCACCGAGTTTAATCTTGAAAAAAATTTACGATTTATTGATTATGAGTCATTAGCAAAATGTAAAGATGTTGACGCAGTATATATATCAACATTAAATAACACACATGCGAATCTAATAGCCTTATGTGCATCTAATAAAAAAAACATACTTTGTGAGAAACCTTTTTGTGTAAATTTTAATGAAGCTGAAAATATTAAAAAAATTATTGAACATAATAATGTTAAGTTTTTTGAAGCTATCGCCTATCTTTCACACCCACAAACAAATGAAATTTTTGATTTGATTAACAATAATGAGATTGGAGAAATTAATTTTATCAAGTCTCATTTTGGATTTAAGGTAAAAAAAGTCGATCCCAAGTCAAGACTATTTAATAAAAAATTAGGAGGAGGGGTAATTTTGGATGTTGGTTGCTATCCTGTAAGTTTTATTTCTTTATTTGGTAAAAAAGATAAACATATAAAATTTAATGAAATTTTTGTAAAACACTCTAATTTTGATGTAGATGTAGTAGCTAGCGCAAGTATAACTATAGATAAAAAAATTTTATGTGAAATAAAAATCAGTCTAGAAGAAGAGCTTGAGAACACTTCAATAATATACGGATCACATGGACACATAGTAGTAAAACAGCCGTGGTTACCTGGTAAAAAAACGTTTTTAGAAATTTTTAACAAAGGAAGCTATTATAAAAAATTTATTAGCTCGGAGTTATCAATTTACGCTACACAAATTGAAAATATATCCAATCAATATTCACATAAAAATACCAAAAAAACAAAATTATTTGACGTATATAATTCATTGGAAAATATGAAATTACTAGACCAATGGAAAAATCAAAAACTTAATTGAAATAAGAGCAAATACTTGATTGAAGAAAAAAAAAAACCTACTATAAATCTATATAAATTATTATACGGCGGGGTAGCTCAGTTGGTTAGAGCGCAGGACTCATAAGCCTGAGGTCAGTGGTTCGACCCCACTTCCCGCTACCAATAAAACTTTAAAATGAAAATAAAATTTTGTAGAAACTGTCTATCAAAAAAAATTAAAAATATTTTTTCACTTGGTAACATTTATTACACAGGAAAATTTTTAGAGAAAAATAAAAATCCAAGAAAAGGACCTATAAATGTAGTTATGTGCGAACATTGTGAGTTAGTACAGCTAGCTAATAATTTTGACATCAAATATCTTTATGGACCAGATTACGGTTATCAAACCGGAATAAATGCCACCATGACCAAACATGTTGAAAGAATTGTGAAGACACTATCTAAAAATACTAAAATTAAAAAGAACGATCTTGCATTAGACATAGCCAGCAATGACGGAACGTTACTTAATTTTTACAATAAAGAGATAATAACTTTTGGAATTGACCCTTTGGTAAAAAAATTCACAAAAAATTATAAAGATATAAACTATAAAATATCTGATTTTTTTTCTGCGCGGGCAATAAAAAAAGAAATCAAAAATAAAAAATTTAAAATAATTACAGCACTCTCAGTATTCTATGACTTATTAGACCCAAATAAATTTTTGCATGATGTAAATAATATTCTAGATAGTGATGGTGTATTCCTTCTCGAATTTGCAGATCTATCTTCAATTGTTAAATTTAATATGTTCGATACATTTTGTCATGAACATCTTGAGTATTACAGTTTAAAAGTTGTTACTCAAATGTGCTTCAAAAATGACTTAAGAATTTTCGATATAAAAACAAATAATATAAACGGTGGAAGTGTTCAAATTTTTATTTGTAAAAAAGAAGCTAAATATAAAAATAATTATACTTCAGTACAAAAATTTTTAACCTTAGAAGCAAATCTTAAATTAAATAAAAAAGAAACATATATTAAATTTTTTAAAAAAATTAATAAAATAAAGAAAAAAGTTTTATATTTAATAAAAAAAGCAAAAAGTAAAAATAAAATTGTTCATTGCTACGGAGCCTCAACAAAAGGGAATGTTCTTTTGCAATATTTTAAGTTAAATAATAAATTAATTGATTGTGTAGCTGAAAGAAATCCTAACAAATATGGTCTTTACACTCCGGGAAGCAAAATAAAAATTATTTCAGAAATAGATTCAAGAAAATTGTCTCCAGACTACTATTTAGTTTTACCATGGCACTTTAAAAAAGAAATTTTAAGAAGAGAAAGAGATACTATTAAGAATGGATCTAAATTTATTTTTCCGCTACCTAAATTAACGGTAAATAATTAACTTTTATAAAGTTTTTCAAACAAACTTTCAAAGTGACTTTGAAAATAGAAGTCGTAAGCATTTTTACCATTAGGGTATACTAAAGGGAAATTTGGTGCAGATTCTAGCAATCTTTTAACTTTAATGGACTCAGCTAAAGCATAGCCAAAAGACGGATTACCTATGAATACTTTTGCACTTTTTATGATTGAAGCTAATTCTAAAAAGTCATCACATTCATAATGATCTAAATTTCTAATTATTTTTTTTAAACTTTCATATTCTTCATACAGTCCAACAAATAATGGATTTTCATATTTATTTAAAAATTCATAAGAAATTAATTTATTTTGTCTTCTAAGGCTTCTCATAATTACAATTCTATTGATAATTTTATTATGAGGTTCTACTATTATATATGGATTAATTAAATCTGCATGTTTTCCAGTTAAGTGAAAATACCATCTAATTGAATCTATATTAAAATTAATTGGCCACTTTCTAAACAAATTTAAATTAATATCAATTTCTTCTCCTTCAAATTCTTTCACTGTTGAAATATAATTTTGTTTTTCTAATAAAGGAATTAATTTTTTAGTAGCACCCTTGGTTAAATAGTTATTCCCAAATGGATGATCGTTATAAAAAATTTCTTCAGGTATTTTTTTATCAGTTTCTAAATATAAATTACATCCAGATTTAATTGAAATTTCTTTTATTATGGGCATCGAGTTCACTACATCCCCTAAATGTCCAGAATGTAAAAAATTTATTTTTTTTTTTGTTTCAAGAGCAAGAGAAATTTTCTTTATGTCAGGAATAACTATTTTATTATATAAATTAAAATTTTCAATTTCTTGTAATCTATTTTTGTAAACTAGATATTTTTTTTTATTAAATAATTTTAAAAAAAATTTATTCATTTGTTGTAGTTTCTTCAAATATTTAATTTAATAATTTTCTTTTTTTACAACTTCTATATCATGATCGACCATGTCTTTTACCAGGTCTTCAAATGAAAATTTTTGCTTCCATTTTAAATTATTTTTGGCTTTTTTACAGTCACCCAACAATGTCTGCACATCAGCAGGCCTATTAAGTTTTTTATCAATTTTCACGTAATTTTTATAATCAAGTCCTGCTATTTCGAAAGCTAACTTGGCAAATTGTTTTACTGAATATTGTTTCCCTGTAGACACAACGTAGTCTTGAGGTTTTTTTTGCTGTAACATTAACCACATGGCAACAACATAATCCTTAGCATGCCCCCAATCTCTTTTAGCTTCTATGTTTCCCAGCTTTAAGTCTTTTTGCATACCAAGTTTAATTCTTGCAACAGCGTGGGTAATTTTTCTCGTTACAAATTCAAACCCTCTCCTCGGGGATTCATGATTAAACAGAATTCCACTGCAGCAAAAAAGATTATAAGCCTCTCTATAGTTTCTAGTCAATTCGTAACCCGCAACTTTTGAGATCCCATAAGTAGATCTTGGATAAAATGGTGTTTTTTCATTTTGAGGAATTTCTAAAACTTTTCCAAACATTTCAGAAGATGCAGCAAAATACATTTTAGTTTTAGGGGAAAAATCTTTTATTGCAGCTAAAATATAATGAGTTCCATTAATGTTTGTATTAAGTGTTGAAAACTCATCCTGAAAAGCATAGTCAATATAGCTTTGTGCCCCTAAGTGATAAATTTCTGCAGGTTTTATTTTTGTAATTAATTTAACTATACTTGCGTAGCTTTCCAAAGAAGCAGCGTGTAAATTTATTTTATTTAAAATGTTTCTTAAACGCCACAATCTATGTGTTTTATCTTCACTAGCAACTCTTCTAACTAGCCCATGCACTTCATATTTTTTTTTTAGCAAGAATTCAGCTAGGTAAGAACCATCTTGGCCAGTAATACCAGTAATTAATACAGTTTTTTTCATCGTTAAAATAATTAATTTTATTTAGTTGAAATAGAACACTATAATTAACATATATTATATTTTAAAATAAAACATCTAAATCTTGAAACTAAAAACTACTAAAAAATTAAAGTTATTATTTAAATACGTTGGATATAGTCTTTATAAGATTATATACGGCAATATTAAAGAAATTATTTACTCTAGTGAAAGTAAAAAAATAAAAGTAGAAAAAATTAAATTTTCAGATATCTTCATTTATAGAATTTTTACTGTTAGTAAATGTAGACTTTACAACGATACAATTAATACACTGGCTATTATAACAGACAATAAACTAGTGGAGGGGCCCTCATACCAATTTGACAACGCAAAAAACTCTGAAATTCATAATAATTTTGTAGTTAAAAATGGGACGCCGAGATTAAAAAAAAAAATAAAAGGTAGCATTTTAGTGTTGTTAACGGGAGGGGCTGGAAATGAAAATTATTGGCATTGGCTTTTTGATGTTCTACCAAGGCTGGCAATCGCAGAAAAAAAAAAAATTATTACTGAAATAGACTATTTCTTATTTCCCAATACAGAACTGAAATTTCAAATTGAAACTTTAAATGCATTAAACATTCCTCAAACAAAAAGACTATCAAGTAAAAAATACCGTCACCTAGAAGCAGATGAAGTTATAGTAACTGATCACCCATATGTATTAAAAAATGATGCCTCTAAAGAAATACAGAATGTACCTGTTTGGATTATAAAATGGTTAAGAAATTCTTTTTTAAAAAATTCCAAAACCAAGCAAGAAAACCTACCTGAAAAAATCTATATAGATAGAAGCGATTCTAGATCAAACTTAAGAGATTATAGAAAAATTACAAATGAAGCTGAGGTGAAAGAAATTTTAATTAAAAATGGTTTTACTATCGTAACTTTAGCAAATCTTGATTTTAAAACACAGGTTAATTTATTTAATAACGCCACACACATTGTAGGATTACATGGAGCAGGATTTGCTAACCTTGTATTTTGCAAGCCCAAAACTAAAATTCTTGAACTTACACCTAATAGTGCTGGACCTATGTATAAAAATTTAGCAATAAAAAATGATTTAATTTATCAGGACATATCTGTTATTCCCCACCAATATTCTAACAACAACCAAAATGGCTTAATTAATATACCTACGAATCTATTGAAAAAAAAATTAAATTTTAATTTATAATTTTTGATTGAAGGAGTGTTTAAATACATTATACATAGTTTTAATTTACACAATAAGTCAATTACAACATTCAACAGAATTAAATTAATATCATTTGTACAAATAAGTTTATCTTAAAAAAAATGAAAAATACTCAAATATATTGTCTTTCACTATCTCCCTCTCATTTAGATTCAATAAAAAGTCTCGGCTATATACCGGTAGGATTAGGAGGCGAAATTTTTTCAAATAATTGGTTGCAAGACAAATCTAAGTTAAATATTTCGAAGAAGAATCCCTATTACGGTGAATACACTTTTCACTATTGGTTGTGGAAAAACAATAAAGTAAAATTTGATGGTTGGGTAGGGTTTTGCCAGTATAGAAAATTTTGGAAAAAAGAAAAAAATAATTATGAAATCCATGATCTCAAAAGTCTTAATAATCAAGTTTTAAAAGAAATTCCAAATGAAATGAACGCCTATGACGCAATAATTGGAGAAGATTTATTTATTAATCAATTTAGATTTTCTAAATTTATAAAACATAACTTAAAAGCAATGCTGTTAAAGCCAAGTTTGTTTTATAATGAAAAAAAAAGAAATATTAAATTTCATTTTGATATGATGCATGGACATGGAAATTTAGATAAAGCTATTCAGGTTCTAGAAAAAAAAGAAAGAAATGATTTCAGTGATTTTGTTAATAGTGAAGTGTCTTTTAATCCACACAATATGTTTATATGCAAAAATAAAGAAATACTTTTCTCGTATTATGACTCAATATTTCCATGGCTAGAAAGTTGTGAAAAAATATTTGGATTTACAAATCTAAAAGGATTTGGGTTACAAAGAATTTATGGATTTTTAGCAGAAAGATATATGTCATATTGGTTTAAAAAATATACAAATTACAAAAAACTACCTATAAAGTTTAAAGATATCAGCGATTTTTTATAAATATTTCTATTTAACTGAAAATTTTTAAATTTTTATTTTTTTGTTATTAATTTTAAATATTTGGAATAATCACAATTGCCATAAAAATTTATTGCTTTTTGAATAATTTTTTCCCCAATCCATTTATTGATAAAAGCAACTTCTTCGATGCACCCTATTTTTAATCCTTGCCTATTTTCAATGGTAGCTACAAAATTCGAAGTATTATTGAAGTCCTTTATTGACCCTGTGTCTAACCAGGTCCCACCTCTTCCAATTATTTCTGCACTTAATTGTTTTTTGTCTTTATATTTTTTTAATAAGTCTACAATTTCTATCTCTTTTCTTTTTGATGGAATTAATGATTTACTAAATTTTACTACTTTATTGTCAAAAAAATAAAGACCCGTAACAGCTAAATTAGATTTAGTTTGTTTTGGTTTTTCAACAATACTTATAATTTCATTTTTTTTATTTACTGTCGCAACACCGTATAAAGATGGATTCTGCACAGGATGTAAGAACACTTTTGCACCCTTCGAAAGCTTAGTACATTGTACAAGTTTTTTAGTTAAATTTTGACCAAAAAAAAAGTTGTCACCTAATATTAGAGCCACAGAATCATCACCTATGAACTTTTCGCCCACTATAAACGCATCTGGCAGACCCTTGGGTTTTTCTTGTTCTGCGTAGGTTATCTTAATTCCTAAGTGTTCACCATTCGGCAAAACTTTTTTAAATTGATCTACCTCTCCTTTATTAACAATTATTAATATGTTTTTTATTTTTGCCAACATAAGAACTGAAAGTGGGTAATAAAAAAGAGGTTTATCATAGAGCGGGAGGAGCTGTTTGTTTACAGCTTTGGTAATTGGACTCATTCTAGATCCAGTACCACCTGCAAGAATTATTCCTTTTTTTATCATATTTTCAAACCAATTCTTTCTACATGATCTTTGTTTGCTATCGATTTAAAATAGTTAAGGTTATCAACATACCAATCTATTGTTTTTGTAAGACCATCTTCAATATCTGTAATTGAACGCCATTTTAATTTATTTTGAATTTTTTTAGAATTTAAGGCATATCTAATGTCATGTCCCGGTCTGTCTTTAACAAAATTAATTTTAATTTTATGGATTTTTGGCAATTTTTTTTTCATAATCTTAATTATTAAGTTTGTCAGTTGAATATTAGTTAAATTATTATTAGTACCTATATTGTAATTTTCTCCAATCTTACCTTTCAAAGATAATACTTCTAGTGCTCTACAGTGATCTTCAACGTATATCCATTCCCTTGAATTTAATCCTTTGCCATAGATAGGAAGAGGCTTGTTGTTTATTATATTGAATATTAATTTTGGTATTAATTTTTCAGGAAACTGTTTTGGGCCATAATTATTTGAGCAATTTGAAATAATAGCCGGAAAATTGTAAGTTCTTACATATGATTTTACAAGATGATCAGCACTTGCCTTTGATGCTGCATACGGTGAACTAGGTTGGTATGGATAATTTTCGTCCGCTCTTTTACTTTTATCAAGTATATCACCATATACTTCATCAGTAGAAATATGAATAAGCTTAATTTTTTTTTTTGATATTTTAATGTAGGATCGGATTGACTCCAAAAGATTGAACACACCATTAATATTGCTATGGATAAACGGTTCAGGCCCGTCGATTGAACGGTCTACATGTGTTTCTGCGGCTAAATTAAAAACAATAGAAGGGGTGTATTTTTTAAGAATTTTGGTGAATTTCTCTTTTTTGTTTATGTCAAATTTAAAGAAAACATAATTTTTTTTATTTAAAGCGTTTATACTAAAACTACTCCCAGAATAGGACAGTTTATCAATGTTTATAACAAAATAATTTTTATTTAAAAAATGATTAACTAAATTACTTCCTATAAAGCCTGAGCCACCTGTTATGATAATTTTTTTCATTTTAAATAAATAGGTTATACTTGTTTATTATATTAATTTACAAAAAAATAAATTAAATAAATTAAATAAACTAAATACATTTAAATACTGTTAAAATAATGACCAATAAAGATCTTACAATTATAATCACAACATTTAAAAGCGAGGATAAAATAGAAAATTGCTTAAACTCAATAAATACGAGCATAAATGTCATTATTGTAGAAAACTCAAATAATGAAAAATTTAAACACTATATTGAAAAAAAATATTCAAATGTAAATTGCATGCTAACTAACCAGAATCTAGGTTATGGCAAGGCTAATAATGTAGGCTTAAGAAAAGCTACTAGTAAATATTCCTTAATATTAAATCCTGATACAGTTCTTGATACAGAAGCAATAAACAATTTTTTTATTTTCTCAAAAAAAAATATAAATTTTGCTATGGCGGGCCCTGCGCAGAGTAAAAAAGAATTTTCCTTGGTACCTTCTCAAGAAAATAAAAACTTAAATTTTTTAGAAACGGATAAAATTGAAGGTTTTGCAATGTTTCTGAACATGGAGAAGTTTCGTAACATTGGTTTTTTTGATGAAAATATTTTTTTATATCTAGAGGAAATAGATCTATGCAGAAGAGCGAGAAA
>Ga0308013_10000923_pt1 | contig 14741 bp, 8 predicted proteins | sample Neamet181_FD_203131 | JGI IMG/M metagenome (GOLD analysis project Ga0308013, IMG submission 203131) | Marine microbial communities from water near the shore, Antarctic Ocean - #181 | ecosystem: Environmental > Aquatic > Marine > Unclassified | place: Southern Ocean | collected 2014-07-25
TTTTGGATATTTAATAAATGCGCCTAGAGTGGCGTAACTTAATCTTAAACCTCCCGGAGTTCCCGGCGCATTTTGAGTGAGTATTTTAAACCCATTGGCATTGCCCTCAAAAGTACACAGGTCTTGGTATTGTTTTTTGGAAAGCTGGCTTTTAAATTTTGCACCTTTTTCGTGTGTAAAATAATGTCCAATTGCTTCTTCACCACTGTGCCCAAAGGGGGGGTTTCCGATATCGTGAGAAATGGCAGCAGCTCCCACAATAGCCCCAAAATCATTAATTTGATAACCTAGAGATTTAAGTTCAGGATATTTTTCCAAAAGTTGTTTTCCAGCCATCCGCCCGAGACTTCTGCCCACAACAGAAACCTCCAAACTGTGCGTAAGTCGGGTGTGAACAAAGTCAGTCTTTGAAAATGGAATGACTTGGGTTTTATCCTGTAGGCTCCTAAATGTACTCGAAAAGATGATGCGATCATAATCAACTTCAAAGCCCAAACGGGTATCATCCTCTGCTTTTCTTGGGCGTTTGTTTCTATCGCCTAAGCGTTCTAATGAAAGTAAGTTTTTCCAGTTCAATTGACTTAATGTTAAGTTAACCTTTTAATAATATTATTATCCATTAATATACTGCTAAAATGAGCTTTTTTGTAAAAAAAACAATGAAGCTTCAATATTCTTTTTTAGCGACTATTTTATTTTCTTTTTCGATTCAAGCGCAAAACTATGGTTTAATAGCCGGAACTATCCTCGATAAGGACATGAGCGATCAGTCACTTCCTTTTGCAAATATATTAATAGACGGGACATCAATGGGAACAACTTCGGATTTTGATGGATTATTTGAGATTAAAGATGTTCCTGTGGGGAACTACAAGATAACGACAAGCTTTTTAGGATATGAATCTCAAACCATTGCCGTTGAGGTTTTAGCAGGGAACGCGACGAACATTAAAGTTGTTTTAGGATCTGTTGCAAATTCTCTACAAGAAGTAGTAGTGACAACTGTTGCAAGAAGAGATTCTGAGGTAGCACTTTTGATCGGTCAAAAAAATGCAATGGTGATGAAACAAGAGATTGGTGCAGAAGAAATTTCTAAAAAAGGATTAAGCGATGTTGCTGCTGCAGTTGTTAAGACCACTGGCGTAGTTAAACAAGAAGGATCGGGAACAATTTTTGTTCGTGGTTTGGGCGATCGATATAACATTACACTTTATAATGGACTCCCATTGCCCTCTAACAATCCCTCCAGAAAGAACATAAATCTTGAATTATTTACCAGTGATATTGTAAAATCCATCAGCATTGACAAGGTTTTTGAAGCGAAGCACTATGGTGATTTTGCAGGAGCAAGCGTAGACATTAAGTCTATTGAAAATAAAGGCACTCAAACTTTTAGCTTTAATTTAGGAGGAGGGGTTAATTCTAAGGTCAATGGTTTAGATGAATTTCATCTCGGTCAAGGTCCAAACAATTTCGGATTTTATGACACCACTTATCCTTATAATCCACTCGCGAGTAATAATTTTGATACTAGTTTTAATAAAAAGGTTGCTTTTGGTGGAGCCCTACCCATCAATACAAACATGGGGCTAAGTTTTAATAAAATTTTAAAACTTGGCGATAGTAATAGCCTTTCCATTTTTGCAGTTGGTAATTTTGACAGCAAGTTTAATTATTACGAAGGAGTTTCGCGAGGGAGTGTAAACACTTCTGGTCTTGTGTTTAAAGATTTCGACTTTAAGAAGTTTCAATACGAAACCAACACAACAGGTATGTTAAATGTAGGATACAGGGCAGGGGACTTCAAATTTAAGTTGAACACTTTGATGATTAACTCCTCTACTCAGAACCAACAAGAATACAACGGAACGATCGATGTTTTCGACTATGCGCCAGAAGGTGGAGGGATCGTTCAACGTTCTATTTTTGACCGAACCACACTTCTGGTAAATCAGTTCCTAATGGATTGGGATGTAAATGAACAAATAGATGCTAATGTTGGGATAAGCTATAATCAAATAGACAATAACATTCCGGACAGAAGACAAACTACAATCACTCCAGATGACTGGGACAATCCAACAGGGCCACTTTCATTCAAAAATACCCTAAATGCTGGAGATAACCACAGGTATTATCAGCATTTAGAAGAAGATGAAATGGCAGCTAATTTTAATATGGATTATAATTTTGGTGAAGATGAAGATGGTGAGTTCAAATCCAAGATTAGTTTGGGTTATAATGGAAAACAAAAGAAGTATGCCTTCGATGCAATTCAATTTAACTTTGCGCCTATCAAAAGAAGAAGTTGCGCTTTTGTAAACCAACCTTTAGTGGCAAATGCATATGCGTTGGATAACTATTTTAATCAAGCCAATTTTGATCAAGGATTTTACGAGATTAGGACTTTTAGAGGGAAACTAGGTCAGGCAAATGTGTTAGAACCGCAAACCTATGGTGGAGATCAAAACATACATGCTGGCTATGTTTATTTTAAACACAGCTTAAACCCTAAAACTTCAATTCTTATTGGATTAAGAGGGGAGTCTATTCATCAAAAAATTGAATGGATAACAGCTTTAAAACCCAATGGAGGAGAATTGTCAATAGATAAATTTGAGTTTCTACCTTCTCTCATGGCTTTGCATAAGTTAAATGAAAAACAAAACTTGAGACTTTCACTGAGTAAGACTTATACATTACCCCAAACCAAAGAACGCGCCCCCTTCCAGTTTGAAGAGGTTACGCAAATTTATATTGGAAACCCTACGTTATATGCGTCAACCGATTATAATGTTGATTTAAAATGGGAATTTTTTCCTTCAAATAGCGAATTGATATCTTTTGGTCTTTTCGGGAAAATAATCAAAAATCCTATCAATTCTGCGGCAATAAACTCTGCTTCAAATGATATAAGCTATGTCAATTCTGGAAATCAAGCGGTTGCTTTTGGTCTTGAAATAGAGACAAAGAAAATTCTTTTTAGAACACAACGGGAAACGGAAGAGGAGCTGCTTGACAAAATGCTTAGTGTCGCTGTAAATTTTTCTTACCTGAACAGTGAGCAAGACCTTGATGCAAGCAAGGTCTTGAACGAAACAGCAGCTGCCGGTTACCCTTTAAGTGTTGATTTTTCGGATACAACTGACTGGCTTTCTGGCGCTTCGGAGATACTTTTCAACTTTGACGCTACTTATCTTTATGAGTTTACTAAAGATAAAAACATTCAAGGGAGTTTGTTGTTTAATTACTTTTCCGACCAAATTTCAGCTTTTGGTACGGAGGGAAAAGGGAACTTTGTTGACAAAGGGTTTGCTACATTAAATATTGTTCTAAAATCTAAAATTGGGAAAGGATTTGGTGTGAGTTTATCATCCAGAAACTTGCTTGATCCTAGTATTGAAAGGGTTCAGGAAGTTCAAGAAGTTACACTTTTATCTTACAAGAAAGGGATAACAGTAAGTGCGGGACTAAATTATACTTTCTGAAATAAAACTTAAACGATATAACATTTAATTAACCATAAGACATTAAAATCATCATGTTATCATAATATTTAATTAACTTTTTAATCGTGAATACTGCTTTAATTTGTTAAAAAACAAAACCTAATTCATGAAAAATTATTTTTACCTATTATTACTTCTGATTTCAGTATCATGTACCTCAGACGATGATGCTGTAAATTTAGATTCTGACTTAACAACCAACGCAACCTGTTCCGATGGGATTAAGAATGGCGACGAGATTGATGTGGATTGTGGAGGTTCTTGTTCGGCATGTATGACTTCACTTTCTGGAACCTTATCAACGGACACACAGTTGTCAAAAGCGAATTCTTATGAATTAACAGGAGCTTACATTGTTCCTGATGGAATAACTCTGACAATTGATGCAGGTGTTGTGATCAAAGCAATTGGAGGGACAAGCGCTTATATTGCTGTTGCTCAAGGCGGAAAAATAAACATCAATGGAACGGTAACTAGTCCGGTGGTTATGACTTCAGGTGCTGCGAGCCCTGCGGCAAGTGATTGGGGCGGATTGGTGATTTGTGGAAAAGCACCCACCAATGTTGGAGCAACGGCTACTTCTGAAGTTGGAGAGCTTATTTACGGTGGATCTGATGAAAATGACAGTTCGGGATCAATTCAATATCTAAGAGTTGAATATTCTGGCGCCGCTTACAATTCTGAAAAAGAGTTTAATGGTATTTCCTTATTTGGTGTTGGCGCAGGAACAACTTTTAAGTATGTTCAATCTTATGAAAGTGGCGATGACGGTATCGAGTTTTTTGGAGGAACTGTTAACGGAACCTACCTTGTTTGTGTAAATAGTCAAGATGATTCTATCGATTTTGCAGATGGCTGGAACGGCTCTGGAAGTTACTGGTACATTTCGGGAGGTGCTAAAGCGGGCATAGAAGGCTCTAATAACAGTGTTAATGGAAATATGATGCCAGTTACTAAAACAACCTTAAGTAATATCACCGTAGTGGGCCCTGTGAGCGAAGGTGCACTCTATTTCAAAGAAGGTGGAGGTCAATTTACAATCGAAAATTTTTATGCAAGTAATGTTGCACTTGGTGTTAAAGTAAAAGCCAATGATGTTGAATCAAACGCCAGATTGACTGCCGGAGATTTAAGTATTTCTAAATTTCAATTCGCCGATGTAGCTCTAGGAGATATAGTAAAAACAAACTATGTAGGCGATGCTTCATGGTTAGGTGAAGGTGCTACAAGTGGTGCTGGAAACGGAGCCGCCGCTCCAAGCTGGACTGCTGTATGGACCTTAGGTTTGGATGGAGCCGCTGCTTCAACCAAAGCAAACCTAGAAGGTGAAATTGACACCGAAGTAACACTTAATTCATCAACAGAATATTTATTAACCTCTTCATTCATTATAAAAGATGGAGGTACGCTTAACATTCCTGCAGGTACATTGATCAAAGCAATTGGTGGTACAAGCTCATACATTGCAGTAGCACAAGGTGGAAAAATAAATGTAAACGGAACGGCTACTAGTCCAGTCGTCATGACTTCTGGATTTGATTCTCCGACTTCTAGTGATTGGGGTGGTTTGGTAATCTGTGGAAAAGCACCCACCAATGTTGGAGCAACAGCTACTTCTGAAGTTGGAGATTTAACTTACGGTGGGACGATTTCAGACGATAACTCGGGATCGATTCAATATTTAAGAGTTGAATATTCAGGTGCAGCTTACAATTCTGAAAAAGAATTTAACGGTATTTCTTTGTTCGGAGTAGGATCAGGGACAACATTCGAGTATGTTCAATCCTACGAAGGAGGAGACGATGGAATTGAATTTTTTGGTGGAACGGTTGTGGGAAACTATTTAATCTCAACGGGAAGTCAAGACGATTCAATTGATTTTGCCGACGGATGGACTGGATCAGGGAGTTACTGGTATATTTCGGGTGGTGCAAAAGCTGGGATAGAAGGTTCTAATAACGGGTCTGATGGAAATGCAACTCCGGTCACGACTGTAACACTATCTAATATCTCTGTTGTAGGTCCGGTAACTGAGGGAGCGCTTTATTTTAAAGAAGGTGGTGGAAGCTTTACAATCAATAACTTTTTCGTAAGCGTCCTTGAAGATGAGGTAATTAAAGTAAAGAGCACAGATTCGGACGCACAGGCAAGGTTGATAAATGGCGATTTGAAAATAACAAATTTGACTTGCGCTACTGATATCGCTTCTTTGTCATCTGATTTTGATTTCACGAGCTATGCGAATATTACGCTAACCACTTCGGCAACGGGTGCAGGAAAAGGAGCAACCATGCCTGATTGGTCAGCGGGATGGGCTAAATAAAGGAGGATAAGTTGTCAGAAGCTTAACCTTAAGGAAACATTCAATTGATAATTTAGTAACATTTTTGTTTTCTAATTATCAATTGAATGTTTAAAATTTTAATAAAAACTGTTTCTTATATTATTATTTTAATGCCAATTATTGTTCAAGCCCAGCGAGTAACAGCTCCTAAATTCGGGAAAGGATTATTAAATATATCTGGAGTAGACAGTACTTGGAGTATGAATTTGTCCGCAAGATTTCAGTATTTAACTTCTACGACATGGCTTGAGGATAATGATTCTTATGGTGGACCTGAATCAAATTCATTGATTAGAAGATCTCGTTTTAAATTTAAAGGATTTGCTTATCACCCAAACCTCACCTACAAGATTGAATTAGCCCTTTCAAATAGGGATATTTCAGGGGGTTCAAGCTATACCTCAGACGCTCCAAGGATTATATTAGATGCGATTGTTAAATGGAAATTTAATGACAATTGGAGCATACAATTTGGACAAGGTAAACTCCCTGGAAATTTAGAAAGACTCATTTCTTCCTCTAGACTTGCTTTAGTTGACAGATCATTGTTAAATAGTAAGTTTACTATTGATAGAGATTATGGATTGCAACTTAACCACCAATTCATTATTAATAAAAAAATTATTGTTAGAGAAAATTTTGCAATATCTCAGGGTGATGGAAGAAATGTTTCTAAAAATACTGGTGGTCATCAATATACCGGAAGATTAGATATACTTCCATTTGGAAGCTTTACAAATAATAGCGAATATGAAGGTGACGATCTAAATAGAGAAGAGTCTCCTAAGTTACTTGTTGGTTTTTCCTATGATTACAATAATAATGCTGTTAAAACGAGGAGCAATATGGGTTCCTACATGAAAACAGATTATGGACTTTTTGAAACAGACATTACTACATTGTTTATAAACTCTCATTTTAAATACAAAGGATTCTCATTTATGGGTGAATATGCCGATAGAAATGCGGAGGATGAATTTGCTAAAAATAGTGACAACAGTTTGACTGGAGACGTTGTAAATGTAGGTTCTGCGATTAGTCTGCAAGCAGGATATGTTTTGCCATCAAACATTGCATTTACAGGAAGATTTACTAATGTACATTTTGATAAGCTTGTAACCTCTAACAATGACATTAAACAATATACTTTAGGGGCTTCTAAATATTTCAACAATCATAATTTAAAAATTCAATCAGATATTTCATTTGAAAACTCAAAATTTTCAAATGATAAAATTTTCTACCGTTTACAATTTGAATTTCATTTCTAAAAACATATATAATGGAAAACTCATACTTGATATTAGTAATTATTCTAGCAATTTTGGCTTGTGGTGATTTAATAGTGGGGGTCAGTAATGACGCAGTAAATTTTTTAAGTTCAGCAGTAGGTTCTAAAGCCATTTCATTTAGGACTATAATGATTTTAGCAGGCTCAGGAGTTGCTCTTGGGGCACTGTTTTCAAGTGGTTTAATGGAGGTAGCAAGGAAAGGAATTTTCAATCCTGGCGAGTTTTATTTTGATGAAATCATGTTAATTTTTACTGCAGTAATGTTAACGGACATTTTATTACTAGATTTTTTTAATTCAATAGGGATGCCTACGTCAACTACTGTATCAATAGTATTTGAATTATTAGGAGCAGCTGTTTTTATATCACTAATAAAAATTAGTTCTACTTCAGGAGATTTTTATGACTTAGTAAATTATATAAATACAAGTAAAGCACTGCAAATAGTGTCAGGTATCGTTTTGTCTGTTGTAGTTGCGCTCACTATTGGAGCGATAGTTCAATGGCTCTCAAGATTGTTTTTAACGTATGAATTTGAGAAAAAGGCAAGCTGGGTTAGTGCACTTTTTGCTGGAATTGCTTTGTCAGCGATCACCTATTTTATTTTGATGAAAGGGATTAAGGGAACTCCTTATGCTGACTTAAAACTTGATATTATTGGAGGGGTAAAAATAAAAGACTTCATTGAGTTTGAAGTTTTAAAAGTAACCATCATTAATTTTATATTTTGGTTTGGTTTCTCTTATTCGTTAATTCATTTTTTAAAAGTTAATATCTATAAATTAATTATTGGTGTAGGGACTTTCGCACTTGCTCTAGCATTTGCGGGAAATGATCTTGTTAATTTTATAGGGGTCCCCATCGCTGCATATCAGGCATATGAACTATGGGTTTCCTCCGGATCGGCGGCTTCCGAATTTAGCTTGGGGATGTTATCTTCAAAGGTACCTACTCCCACGGTTTTCTTAGTGCTTTCAGGATTTATAATGGTACTTACTTTATGGCTTTCGACCAAATCTAGAAAAGTTCTGAAAACCAGTTTAGACTTGTCTAATCAAGGCAATGTCAAAGAGAGATTTCAGCCCTCGTTGTTTTCTAAATTAATCGTAAAGTTTTTTCAATCAATATCTGATGCATTGACTAGTCTTTTGCCAAAAAAAATACGTAAAAGAATAGAATTGCAGTTTATAGAGTCAAGTAATCAGAATAAGAGTTTTAACAATCCTAATGCGCCTTCTTTTGACATGTTGAGGGCTTCAGTAAATTTAACAGTTGCCGCAATTTTAATCTCGATTGCAACTTCCTATAAACTACCGCTTTCTACTACCTATGTCACTTTCATGGTTGCAATGGGAACTTCACTTGCTGACAAAGCATGGGGAAGAGATAGTGCGGTTTATCGAGTTTCTGGAGTAATAAATGTTATTATGGGTTGGTTTTTAACTGCTATTACTGCATTCTTTGTTTCGGGTATAATCGCCTTATTAATTCATGTAGGTGGTATTCAAGCAATTTCTGTTATTTTGTTTATCATCCTTTTAATTATCGGGAAAAATTTTATAAAACATAGAAATGAAGAAACTGAAGTAGATAAGGACAAGATCCTTAAAGCAGAAAGTAATTCCATGATAGGTGTTATGGATGAAAGCTCAGGAAATATCATTAAGTTCTTTAAACGAGTAGATGTGATTTATAGCATTTTATTGGAAGGCTTGTCCAAGCATGATTTAAAAATACTTAAAAAAGGAAAAAAGAACATCAAAAGACTCGAAAGTGAAGTAGAGGATTTGCGTGAAAACATGTTCTACTTTATTAAAAACCTAGATGAGCAAAGCTTTTCTGCGAGTAACTTTTATATTGTTTTATTAAGTCACATCGAGGATTTAGCGAGTGATCTTGATTATATAATTTCAAAAAGCTACAAACACATCGACAATGATCACCTAAAGCTTAAATTGTCTCAGATAAGAGATTTGAAAGAAATTCATGATTTCACCAAATCTATTTTTAAAAATTCAATGGAAACTTTTGATAATAATTCCATTTTAGATATTGAATTAATTTTAAATAGAAAGGATGAACTTAAAGCTAAGATTCAAGAAAAAATAAATTCACAAATAGAGCTTACTAGAAATATTGAGACTAGTCCAAAAAACACAACTTTATATTTTAATATACTTTTAAAGTCCAAGGATATATATAAAATCAAGATCAGCTTAATAGAGGAGTTCTATAATTCTTACAAAAAAATAAATAATCTGTAGTCCAACAGCTTTTCTGTTAGAGCGATTTGAGTAACATGCTTTACATGACCTTTGTGTGTGAGAGCCAAAAATTTAGTTAATTACAAGTCTAATAAATGAATTCTAAGAGATCGCTAATATAGTTAGAGCTACTTTATTAGTAATTAGTTGTTATTGGCTAAAAAGTTTTTGTTTTCCCAATTGACAGTATCAATTACGGCATTATCTTTAAAGTTTACTTCAGTGAGGTCGGCATTGCTCCAAAAAAACCATTTTCCATTTTTCTCACCCATGTTGTAAGTACCTAATGAAAGTTTGTTTCCGTCCATGTCGAAACTAGCCCATTCTCCGTGCAGTTTATTGTCTTTAAGACATCCAGTTTGAGCAATTGATCCGTCTTCATGATAGGAGATAACTATCACAAGATTTTTCTCTGAATTAACAAATTCAGTTTTTATGTTTCCCTGAGCATTTACCGAGAGAGATAGCGCAAAGATTAATATATAAAGACTTTTCATGTCAAGTGTTTTACCTGATATTTGAGTAAAATTAACAATTAATTTACATTAAACCAGCATTCGCATAACATTAAGTTAACATTTAGGGTTAAGTGTTTGTTTTTAAGCATATTATAAAATAAAAAAAACCCTTTTCTAGTTAAGAGAAGGATTTGAAAGTAATCACTTTTTAAAATTTTAAGAACCGCACATCAAGCAATCGTCGTCTTCATTGGACTTTGACTGCTTGAGCATTTGCTTTAGTTCTTGAGGTGTTAGCGGTTCGACAGCCGTTGCTTCTGACTGTGCTGCAGCAGGAGATAATGCAGTTGCAGTGACCGCTGCAGTAGCAGGTTCACTTACTTTTGTTTTTGCTACATTCAAAGTAAACTTAATTGCATCAACTGCTGATTTAGTTCTCAGATAATACATTCCTGTTTTTAATCCAGATTTCCATGCATAGAAGTGCATAGAAGTAAGTTTTGCCATAGTTGCTCCCTCCATAAAGAGGTTCAAAGATTGAGACTGATCAATAAAATATCCTCTGTGACGAGACATGTCGATAATATCTTTCATGCTCATCTCCCATACGGTTTTATAAAGCTCCTTGATTTCACTGGGGATTCCCTCAATGTTTTGAATAGATCCATTGGCTTGCATCAATTCTTGTTTCATATCCTCGTCCCATAATCCTAAATTAACCAGGTCTTCCAGGAGGTGTTTGTTAACAACAATAAACTCTCCTGAAAGTACTCTTCGGGTGTATATGTTGGAAGTATAAGGCTCGAAACATTCGTTGTTTCCTAAAATCTGTGAAGTTGAAGCCGTTGGCATTGGTGCAACAAGTAAAGAGTTACGAACTCCATATTTTTTTACCTCAGCTTTTAATGCTTTCCAATCCCACCTGCCGCTAAGTTCTTCGTCTTTCACTCCCCACATGTTGTGCTGGAATTCACCTTTTGACATTGGAGAACCTTTGTAAGTTTTATAAGGACCGTCTTTTTTAGCTTCTTCTGCCGATGCCGTAACTGCAGCAAAATATAGGGTTTCGAAAATTTCTTGGTTCAGCTTTTTGGCCTCTTCACTTGTAAAAGGAAGTCTTAATTTTATAAAAGCATCCGCCAAACCTTGAACACCGAGCCCTATAGGTCTGTGTCTAAAGTTTGAGTTTTCAGCTTCTATAACAGGGTAATAGTTCCGGTCTATAACCCTATTAAGGTTTTTAGTTACTGTTTTGGTTACCCTAAATAATTCTTCGTGATCAAAGGCATCATCTTTTATAAACATCGGTAACGCAATTGAAGCCAAGTTACAAACGGCAACTTCGTCTTCAGAGGTGTACTCCATTATTTCAGTACAAAGGTTTGAGGAACGAATGGTACCTAGATTTTTTTGATTCGATTTTCTATTCGCAGAATCTTTGTAAAGCATGTAAGGTGTGCCTGTCTCTATTTGAGATTCTAGAATCTTATCCCATAACTCTCTTGCTTTAATGGTTTTTCTTCCTTTTCCTTCACGCTCGTATTTTGTGTAAAGTTTCTCGAATTCCTCACCATGACAGCTATAAAGTCCTGGACATTCGTTCGGGCACATTAGTGTCCATGTGGTATTTTCTTCAACACGCTTCATGAAAAGATCAGAAAGCCACATCGCATAGAAAAGATCTCTGGCTCGCATTTCTTCTTTACCATGATTTTTTTTCAATTCCAAAAAGGCAAAGATATCTGCATGCCATGGTTCAACATAAATGGCAAACGAGCCTTTTCTTTTTCCACCACCTTGATCAACATAACGGGCTGTGTCGTTAAAAACTCTGAGCATCGGTACAATCCCATTTGAAGTTCCGTTGGTGCCAGAAATATAGGAGCCAGTGGCACGAACGTTATGAATAGAAAGGCCAATACCACCTGCAGATTGAGAAATCTTGGCAGTTTGCTTTAATGTGTCATAAATTCCATCAATGCTGTCGTCTTTCATTGACAATAAGAAGCAAGATGACATTTGTGGTTTTGGAGTACCAGAGTTGAAAAGCGTAGGTGTCGCATGCGTAAAAAAACGCTTAGACATCAATTCATAAGTTTCAAATGCCGATTCCAAATCATTCATATGAATTCCGATAGAAACTCGCATGAGCATGTGTTGTGGACGCTCGACGATTTGCCCATTGAGCTTGAGCAAATAAGATCTTTCTAGTGTTTTAAATCCAAAGAAATCATATCCAAAATCTCTGTTGTAAATTATGCTAGAATCAATTTTTTCTGCATTTTCAGAAATAATTTTATAAACTTCATCTGACAGTAAGGGTGCTTTTTTACCTGTTCTTGGGTTGACATATTCATAGAGATCTTTCATCGTAGATGAAAAAGATTTCTTTGTGTTTTTGTGTAAATTCGAAACGGAGATTCTGGCTGCCAATTGCGCATAATCTGGATGAGATGTGGTCATTGTCGCTGCTATTTCGGCGGCAAGAGTATCTAGCTCGGTGGTGGTAACACCGTCATAAAGCCCCTCGATAACACGCATCGCAACTCTTACTGGATCAACTAAGGGATTTAAACCATAATTAAGTTTTCGAATACGTGCTGTAATCTTATCAAACATTATGGGTTCAGTGTGGCCGTCTCTCTTTACTACAAACATATCTTATTTTTAAAACTTTAATTAGTCGACCTCTTAGCTACTCTGAGAGAGATCTTTAAACAATTACTGATAATTGGTGCATTAGATTTAGGGGCTAGAAATCTGCGTCAGTCGTAAATTGGGGGTTTTCTGCTTCGTTATTTAAAACGCCAGCTTTCTGGTATTCAGAAACGCGTTTTTCGAAAAAATTAGTTTTCCCCTGAAGCGAGATCATATCCATAAAATCAAAAGGATTTGTAACGTTGTGTTTTTTCTCGCAACCCAATTGAAGAAGCAGACGGTCTGTTACAAATTCTAAGTATTGAGTCATCAGTTTGGCATTCATGCCAATTAAACTTGCTGGCAACGACTCGGTAATAAATTCACGCTCTATTCTTAGTGCATCCAAAAGTATTTCTTCGATACGTTCCTTGGGAACTTTGTTCACTAAGTGTTCGTTGTGAAGGTGAACTGCAAAATCACAGTGCACTCCTTCATCTCGAGAGATTAATTCATTTGAAAAAGTTAAGCCTGGCATTAGTCCTCTTTTTTTCAACCAATAAATTGAGCAAAATGCACCAGAGAAAAAGATGCCTTCTACCGCGGCAAATGCAATCAGTCTTTCAGCAAACGAATCCGAATCAATCCATTTAAGAGCCCAATCCGCTTTCTTTTTAATTGCAGGAAAAACCTCAATGGCTCTAAATAAATTATTTTTCTCTTCTTCATCTTTAACGTAAGTGTCAATTAAAAGAGAATAGGTCTCGGAATGAATATTCTCCATCATAATTTGAAAACCATAGAAAAATTTAGCTTCCGAATATTGTACTTCGTTGACAAAGTTCTCAGCAAGGTTTTCGTTGACAATTCCATCAGAAGCAGCGAAAAAAGCTAAAATATGCTTAATAAAATATTTTTCATCTTCATTTAACTTACTGTTCCAGTCCGTTAAATCTTGATGTAAGTCAATCTCTTCTGCTGTCCAAAAACTAGCCTCCATTTTCTTGTACCATTCCCAAATATCATGGTGCTGAATAGGGAATATTACAAATCTATTTTCATTCTTCTGGAGGATAGGTTCAATTGTAGCCATTTTTATTTTCTGTATTATTTTATGATTAACTTAATTTTATTACAACAAAGATTCTAAAATGTTATCTAAAAAGAAAGACATACTTTTCCACAAACAAGGTAAGTTTTTAACAAAACGCACTTTTTTTTCAAAAAACGCATTAAAATCAATTTTATTAATTAATTAAAAACCAGCACTTTAAGATTAAAAAATCCCTGAACACCCCATTCAGCCTATAAAAACTCATTTTTTTAAACCTTTTGCAGTTTCTTCTAATTCTTGATACCATTTTTTCCCAAATTTTCTAATTAAGGCTTCCTTGGTAAATTGGTAAACCGGAACCTTCAGAGAATCTCCCAATTCGCAGGCGGAACTACAGATATGCCATTGATGATAATTCACAGCACTGAACTCAGAATAGGATCTTACCCTAACGGGATATAAATGACATGAAATGGGTTTTTTCCAATCAATTTTTCCTGCCCTATATGCGTTTTCAATACCACATTGCGTCCCTCTATTTGGTGTAAAAACCACATAGGCACATTCTTTGTCATTCACCAGAGGAGTTTCCCAATCACCGTCACTTCCTTTTACGAACTTTCCATTTTTTTCAATCGACTTTTTCCCTGCTTCATTTAAGAAAGGAGCTATTGCAACGTAATCCTTTTCAAGCAGTTTTGTCTCGGTGGTTTCAACAGGTGCTCCTGCTTCTCCCTCTACACAACAGGCTCCTTTGCATGCACTTAAATTACAGACAAAATCCTCTGTTATTATTTCTTCCGAAACAATTGTGTTTTCTATTTGAAACATAAATTGATAAAAAATTAAATAAAAAAATTCTTCTCAAATTTAAAATAATTTATTGCTATAAATAATTTTAAACTGAATTACATTTGTAAAAAATTAACCGAATGTTTATACTCAAAGAAATTCTTACTGCAAGCATGGTTTTGTTTGCTGTAATTGATATCGTTGGGAGTATTCCTATAATTATAAGTTTAAGAGAAAAAGCAGGACACATTCAGTCGGAAAAGGCCTCAATTGTGTCAGCCCTGATAATGATTGCTTTTTTGTTTATTGGCGAACAGATTTTGTCACTTATTGGTCTTGATGTAAATTCATTTTCCGTTGCGGGATCTCTCGTTATTTTATTTATGGCGCT
>Ga0308013_10000933_pt1 | contig 14690 bp, 16 predicted proteins | sample Neamet181_FD_203131 | JGI IMG/M metagenome (GOLD analysis project Ga0308013, IMG submission 203131) | Marine microbial communities from water near the shore, Antarctic Ocean - #181 | ecosystem: Environmental > Aquatic > Marine > Unclassified | place: Southern Ocean | collected 2014-07-25
TTTGATAAGGAAAGCTTTCGGTTTTAAGTTCTTGTGATCCAGAGGGAGAGTTTATAGAGAAGTTATTCCAGTTTTTTATAATGCAATCATCAAAGTTATGATTAATAACTTTCCAAAAAGACCATGTCTTATCTCTTTTGTATTCAGCTCTAGGCTCGATAATGGCTAGCGTTTTAGAATTTAGTTTATTATTAATTTCCAACTCATAGGCTAAAGATAAACCTGCGCATCCTCCACCAATAATTATATAATCAAATTTTTTCATCTAAATTAATTTCTTCATGTAGCATTATATGCTCATTTTGTTTTTCTTGTTTACTTGAATTTACAAAAAATAGTTGAATAAAATCGAAAAAAGACAAAAAGGTTTCAATTGCTTTACCTAAAACTGAAACATATATTTTACCTGCATTGCTATAAGTCTCTATATTTTTTTGAGATAAAATTTCATAACCAATTCTTCTGTATATTCTTCTTGCGACTAAAATTGCAAATCTTGAAAATATAGGAATATTTTTTATAGCTGGAAAAGAATTTTGATAAAAAATATCTGCTAAGAAGATTGTTTCGCTAATTGAATTAAAATCAGCTTTTATATAAAACCTATTTCTGTTTTTATCTTCAATCACATCTCTTGAAATATTAGTTAGCTGCATGGCAACCCCTAAATTAACCGCACATCTTAGAGATTGTTTGTTTTTAACCTTGAGTATTTTTGCCATCATTAACCCAACCGTTCCAGCAACTCGATAAGAATAAATTAATAAATCTTTTTTAGTATTTAAACTCACTTGTTTCTTAAGGTCAGACTCAACACCCTCAAATAGATCGTTAACTATTTTATGAGAAATATCTTCTTCCTCTAAAAGTTTGTGAATATTTTTTATTATATTATTTGAAAAACTTTTATTTTTAAATTCTGATTTAAATTCAAAAAACTTTTTTTTTTTAGCATCTAACTGACCGTCTTCATCAGCTATATCATCAATTGTTCTGCAGAAATCATATAAGACAGAACATTTCTTAAAAGTTTCTTTAGATAAAAAAAACCCTGCCCAACTAAATGATTTGGCGTGTTTCGAAATTAGACTTTGATTTTTATCCATTACAATAGCTCATCTAGAACTTTAGCTGAAGATAATACACCTGGCATTCCTGCGCCTGGATGGGTTCCAGCACCTACAAAGTAAAGATTATCAAAAATTTCAGATTTGTTATGGAATCTGAAGTAAGCAGATTGAGTAAATTTTGGTTGAATAGAAAACCCAGAACCATGAAGCGTAGATAATTCTTTTTCAAAATAATCAGGTGTTAAGTAAAAGTCACTTACTACACTTTCTTTTATTCCAGGTAACACAGTTTGATCCATCTTAGTAAGTACTAACTCTTTGAATCTCTCGCCTTCCACCGACCAATTAATTCCAGATAAGTTGTTGGGTACAGGCACCAAGACATAAAAAGCATCATGATCCTTAGGAGCCATGCTGGGGTCAGTAGCGGAAGGTCTGTGTAGGTAGTAACTTATATCGTCAGATAATATTTTTTGATCAAAAATTTTATTTAAATGATCTTCATAAGACTTTCCAAAGTAGATAGTGTGGTGAGCAACTTCTTTAAATTTTTTTTTTGATCCAAAATAATAAACAAAAAGACCCATAGAATAATTCATTCTTTTGACTTTTTGATTGAATAAAAATCCATATTTCTTTTTAGATTTAATTAAATTTTTATAAACATTTGGAGGGTCCGAATTACAAATTATATAATCTCCATACACATTGTCTTTATTATTAATTTGAACTCCTTCAACTCTATTATTAAAACTTAACATTTCAGTTACTTCTGCTTTCTTAATAATTTTAATGCCTTCCTCTTTCATTAATTTTTCTAAAGCATCGACAACGCTACCTGTTCCTCCCATTGAGTAATGAATGCCCCATTTTTTTTCTAAATATAAAATAAGCGTATAGATAGAAGTTGTTGTAAACGGATTTCCCCCAACCAATAAGGGGTGCATGCTAAAAACTCTTTTTAATTTTTCATTAGAAATATAGCTTGATACTAGTTTGTATACAGACTGATAACTTTTTAGTTTTAATAATGCAGGAATTTGTTTGATCATAAACTTAATATTGTTAAAAGGTTTTGTGGAAAGTTCCGTAAAACCTTTATCAAAAATTTTTTGAGTAAAGCTAACTAATTTTTTATATCCAGATACGTCATTCTTTGAAAACTTTTGTATTTCTTTTTCCATACTCTTTTCATCTCCAGAATAGTCAAAAGAAGTTTTGTCTTCAAAAACAAACCTGTACCAAAGATCTAGGGGAACAATTTTTACATAGTTAGAAATTTTTTTATTAAATAAAGAAAATAATTCTTCAAAAAGGTAGGGCGCAGTTATAACTGTGGGTCCTCCATCGTAAGTAAAACCATCTTTTTTAAAGACTCTAGCGCGACCACCCAAATCAGGATGTTTTTCTAGTAGCGTTACCTTATAACCCTTTGCACGCATACGTAATGCAGCAGCAATTCCCCCAAACCCAGAACCTATTACAATAATTTTTTTATCTTTATTCATTTCAAGCTATGCTAATACATATAAAGTTTAATTATGTATGACAAAAAAACCAAAGCTAAGTTATTTTATAAATTTGTTCTTTAAACAGGTATCTTTTGTTCATTTATTATTTAAAATAGAGTGATTCCATTTATGTTCTATTTTATGGGTTTTTTGAATAATTATCCTCAGAAAAGTCATAAAAGCATGAAAAATATAGGTTAATTACAGCAGAATATGCTTCTAAGTTATCATTTTTTTTTGTAGGTTCCGCACTATTGTTTAAGAAAAATTAATCTTAAACAGTTTATATATAAACTAAGTAAAAAACTAACAACGAGGGATTTTTTATGAGTAAATTAATTAAAATCGCATTAGCGGCTGTTGCCATTATTGGTATTACTAGCTCAGCTAATGCAGCGACAGCTATTTTAGCTACAAATGATTTCGTAGGAATATCATTTTGGATAGTTTCAATGGGTTGTTTAGCAGCTACAGCATTCTTCTTTTTAGAAAGAGGATCTGTTGCACCTGCTTGGAGAACATCAATTACAGTAGCGGGACTAGTAACTGGTATCGCATTCATCCATTACATGTACATGAGAGATATATGGATCAGTACTGGTGAATCACCAACTGTTTACAGATATATTGACTGGCTAATTACAGTGCCTTTACTAATGCTTGAGTTCTATTTTGTATTAGCAGCTGTGAAAAAAGTACCATCATCAGTATTCTGGAAACTTTTATTAGGTTCTTTAGTAATGTTAATTGGAGGTTACGCCGGAGAAGCTGGATATGTATCAGCAATGTTAGGTTTCATAATTGGAATGGCAGGTTGGATATACATTCTGTTTGAAATATTTTCAGGTGAAGCTGGATCGTTAGCAGCTAAAAGTGGTAACAAGTCTTTAATCACTGCATTCAGTGCTATGAGAATAATTGTTACTGTTGGTTGGGCTGTATACCCACTAGGTTATATCTTTGGATATTTAACTTCTGGTGGAGTAAACGTTGACTCACTTAATATACTTTACAATGCCGCAGACTTTTTAAACAAGATCGCTTTCGGTCTTATTATTTGGGCTTGCGCAATGCAAAACACTAGTTCAAGAACTTCTAGATAGTATAAAGCATTTTAATAATAGGGCGGGTTTAAATACTCGCCCTATTTTTTTTGGATCTATATTATTTATTTAAGTAGATTTTCTTTTTAAAGCCGACTTAGTTTCTTCCACACTCGTTGTAAATATTTTGTTTAATTTATTCTTATCTAAAGAATTTTTTAGCAATACTTCCACCGCTTGAATAGATATTTTAACCGAAGCATTTTTTATATCTTTTAAAGCCTGATTCTTCATTTGTTTAATTCGATCTTCGGTATTTTTTTTTCTATTTTCCATTTGGACATGAAACTCTTCATTGGTCTTTAAAACATTCCTGTCTGAATTGTCAGTGGCAGCATCAACCATTTGCTTAACTTCAGTTTTTGCGTTGCTAATTTTTTTTTCATATTCACTTAGAATATTTTTAGATTCTTCTTTAAGTAATTCTGCATCATCAATTTCAGTTTTGATCGTGCTAATATTCTCGTCTAAAATAGTAGTTATTTTTTGAGGTATCTTAAAATAAATTAAAACCCCTAAAAAAATAAAAAATGAGACGGCAACCCAAAAAGTAGCATCAATTGTCATAAATATTTACCTAAGTTATTTTTAGTCGTCTCAAGTATAGCCGCTTTAACACTGCTTTGATTCATGGGTTCTCCCGATATTTGTTCAATTACCTTTGACGCCATTTCCTCAGATATAGTTGAAATATTTTTTAGAGACTCTTTTTTTAATTTTTCTATTTCTTTTTCTGCATTTTTAATTTCAACTTCCATCTCTTCTTCAAATTTTTTCTTCTTATTTTGTATTTCTAAATTTAGCTTGTTCTTACTTTCAAAAATTATTTTTTGAACTTCCTTTTTGGCACTTTCTATAGATAGCCCATATTCTTTAAGTCTTTGTTCTGCTAAATTTTTTAATTTTTGAGCCTCATCTAAATCATCTTTAATTTTATTTTCTCTATTATCGATACTGTCTTTAATTTTTGGAATAAATAAGTTTGATAAAGCTAAATATAAAGTAGTAAAAATCAGAATTAACCAAAACGCTTGTGACGCCCAATATGTTGGATCTAGCTGAGGCATTCCAGCCTCAGCTGACAGCAAGTTAATTTCACTTGCTGTAAAAATTCCAATAATTAAAAGAAACAATCTCATTAAAATTTAAGATTATTACTTAAAACGCAAATAATATAATTAGCGCTACAACTAATCCAAATAGCCCAGTTGCCTCAGCTAACGCAAATCCTAAAAGTAAATTAGGAAATTGTTTTTGAGCCGCTGATGGATTTCTCATAGCTCCTGACAAATAATTGCCAAAAATTATTCCAATCCCAACTCCTGCTCCTGCTAGTGCGATTGCTGCAAGACCTGCTCCAATCATTTTTGCTGCTTCTAACTCCATTGTTCCTCCTTTTTTTTGTTAATGATGTAAATTTAATGCATCGTTTAAATAGATGCAGGTTAAAATTGCAAAAACATAAGCTTGTAAAAACGCAACTAATATTTCCAAGCCTGTTAGTGCTACTGAAAAACCAAGCGGTAACCAACCTCCTAGCATTCCTAAACTAATAACAAATCCTCCAAAAACTTTTAACATTGTGTGCCCAGCCATCATATTTGCAAACAAACGAACTGAAAGACTAACTGGTCTACTTAAATAAGAAATTATTTCTATTACTGTGATGAGAGGTAATAAAACAATCGGTACACCACTTGGAACAAAAAGTTTTAAATAACCAAAACCGTGTTTTAAGAAACCGATAAAAGTTACGGCAACAAAAATAAAAATTGCCATTATTAAAGTAACTATAATATGACTTGTTACTGTAAAAGAGTAAGGCAGCATTCCAAGCATGTTACAAAAAAGCACAAACATAAACAAAGTAAAGATAAATGGAAAATAAGGTTTAGCTTTAGACCCAGCAGTATCACTTATCATTTTTGCAATAAAATTATAAAACATCTCTGAAATCAATTGAAATTTACCTGGTATAAGTTTTTTTTCTTTAGTGCCTAAAAAAAGCACCATACAAATTGCAGCTGCGCTTAAAAACATGAATAAGCTTGCGTTAGTAAAAGATAAGTCGATACCTGCGATTTTAATTTCGGGACCAATTCTGTGCACTTCAAATTGATACATTGGGTTTGTTGCCATATAAAATTACCTAAAATTAGTCTTTTTGTTGCATTCTTTTAGCGACCTTAATAACATTTAAAATTCCAGCTATAGAGCCTAAAAAAAAAAATAAAATTATTAACCAAGGCTTAGTATCAAACCAAGTATCTAAAATAAACCCAATTATTGTCCCAACTAGCACAGCTGAAACAAGTTCTGTGCCTAACTTAAAAGCAGCACCCATAAATGAGCTATTTTCATTATTATCTGTGATAATTGAATTATTTTTAAACTTATCTTTTGCAATTTTTAGGCGAGTTTTGAAATTTTTTAAATCTGTCATCTTTAAACTAAGCCACTAATTCCTCAGCTTTTTCTAAATCAACTGCAACAAGTTGGCTAACACCTTTTTCTGGCATTGTTACCCCGTACAATCTGTGCATACGCGACATAGTTAAAGCGTGGTGAGAAATGATAATAAATTTAGTTTGAGTTATTTTTACAAGTTCGTCTAGCAACGAACAAAATTTTGTAACATTTGCATCGTCTAAAGGTGCGTCTACTTCATCTAAAACACATATAGGGGAAGGATTCACTAGGAATACCGCAAAGATTAAAGACAAAGCTGTTAGTGCCTGTTCTCCACCTGACAAAAGAGTAATTGATTGAAGTCTTTTTCCTGGCGGAGAAACTAACATTTCTAAACCAGCTTCTAACGGGTCATCTGAATCAACTAGCTCTAACTTAGCGCTACCACCATTGAATAGTTTTGTATAAACCTCATTAAATTTTCTATTAACTTTTGTGTAAGCATCAAGGAGTTTTTCACGTCCTTTTTGATTAAGCTCATCAATAGACGACTTAAGTTTTACTATTGCGGAATAAAGATCGGCTCTATCATCTTCCATCTTTTTTATTTCATCTTGATACTTCTTTGTTTCTTCATCAGCTCTTAAATTAACCGAACCTAGAGACTCTCTTTGTTTTTTAATTTTTTCTAAAGAGCCTTCTTGTTTTTCTAAGCTAGGGTAATTTTCTGGAGTTAAAGCATTTAAATTTGAAATCGACAAAAGGTCATTTTCATTATTTAACTTAAGGTCATTTTTAATTGAATAAATCAAATCTTTTTTTCTTTTTTCTATACCTTCAAGTGTCGCTTCACTTCTTGCTTTATTTTCTCGAAGAATACTAAATTTTTCTTGTATCTCTTTTAAATTCTCATTAATTAAATTATATTTTTCTTCAGCTTTATTTAGCTCTACATTTAATTCTTCACTTCTTTTTTCTGTGTTTTCTATATTTTGAATATTTTGGCCTTTAGTCTTTGCAATTTTTTCTGGATTTTTTTGATTTTCATTAATTTCAGATTTAACTTTATTTTTTCTTTCATCTAATTCCCTAATCATTTTATCAGAATTAGATTTTAAATTTTTCCAATTTTCTAGCTCTACATCTATATTTTTAATTCTTTCTCTTCTTTTAACAGAGTCACTTTTAATTGATTCATTTTTTCCATAAGTTGAAGCATATTGTTCTTGAGACGAAGTAATTTCATTTACTATTTTTTTTAATCTTTCAAAAAGATCTCTTGTTAATTTTTTTTCAGAGTCAATGTAGCTTTCAATTTCACTGATTGTCTTATCTAATTGGTTTTGAAGTTGTTGTAAGCTTACTTTTGATAGATTTAAATCTTTTTGTGATTTTATTTCAGTTTCAGATAATTCTTTTTCAGTTTTTAACAGTTCATTCTTTTCTTCAGATATTCTTTTTCCATTTAATGAAGCATCCAAAGATATGCTCTTTTCTCTGTCTAGATCAGAGTCCAAAGTTTCCAACGAATTTTGGAGTTTGACTTGTAAGTTTTTAATTCTCGATTCTGCTTCATCTAAATTAGACATTTCAAGGTTGAGCTTTTGAAGATTAGCTTGATTTTCCATTTTTCTATCCCGTAAAGGAGCTAGTCTCTTATTTTCTTCTTCGAGTATTTGATTGTTGTGACTGAGGTCTATTTTCACAGCACTTAACTCATCGTCTTGTTCACCTAATTTTTCAGCGACTGTCGCTTTCTCTTTTTCTATTGATGATATTTTTAAGTAATAAAGACCTGCTTCAATACCTTTAACTTCTCTTGAAATCTCTTTATATCTCGTTGCTTCTTCAGCTTGTTTTCTTAGGTTATCTAACTGTTTTTCTTGTTGTTTTTTTAATTCATCAGCACGTTTTAAATTATTTTCAGCTGCTTCTAATCTTGTTTCAGCTTCCTCCCTTCTCGCATGGATACCTGAAATTCCTGCAGCCTCTTCTAATACTGCTCTTCGTTCAGCTGGTTTTGAGGTAACGAGAGAACCAATTCTTCCCTGACTAATTAGAGAAGGCGAATGAGCACCAGTAGACAAGTCTGCAAAAAAAGTTTGTGCATCTCGTGCTCTTATTTCTTTCTGATTGATGAAATATTTTGAACCCTTGTCTCTTTCAATTCTTCTCGTTACTGTAATTTCATCTAATTCATTGTATTGCATAGGGCCGTCTTTGTTTGGGTTTTGAATTTGTATCGAAACTTCTGAAATATTTTTAGCAGGTCTATTTGATGTGCCAGCGGAAATAACATCCTCCATTCCTGAGCCCCTCATGCTTTTTGCCGATGTTTCGCCCATGCACCATCTTAAAGATTCTACAATGTTGGATTTACCACATCCGTTAGGACCAACTATACCAGTTAAACCTTCTTCTATGTAAAAATCAGTTTTATCAAAAAAAGATTTAAATCCAGATATTTCTAGTTTTTTAAATTTCATTATAAAAGTTTATCAATAGCTTTCTTAAACGATTTGTAATCTCTCGAACCCTTATATTTTTTTTCATTTATGTAAATAGTGGGCGTAGAATTTACTTTGTAATTTTTTTGTGCTTCAATCCTTTCATTAAGAATTTTTTCTTCTAAATTTTTATCAGCTAGACATTTGTTCATTTCATTTTCTGTTAAGTTAAACTCTTTACCAATAGTTTTAATCGAACTATTAATTATATTTATATCAGATCCAACCATCCATTTACTTTGCTTTTTATATATCTCAGTTAAAAATTTAAAGTTTACTTCTGAATTTGCTTTACATTGTAAAATTTTTTCTGCATTTAAAGCTGCTAGATCAAGTGGAAAACTATGGTGTTCAAATTTTACTTTTCCGACGCTAATATATTCTTTTTCCAATTCTTCGTATATTTTTCCGTGAAAATCAGCACAATGTGGGCAAGTCAAAGAAGAAAATACTTTTACCGTCAGCATATTATTTGAACTGTTCTTATTTTTCGATAACTGATCACAATTTATAGCTAGAAAAAAAAGAGATATTAGAAATATATTTTTAATTATTTTTAGCATTATAGGCCTCTATTAGTTTGTTTAATGTTTTTTTAAGTCCTTCGTTATTAATATTCTCTAACTTATTACTATAATTTAATTTAGACTGATTTAATGAAGAAATTTGTTTTTGCATTTTTTTTTCCTGTACAACTTTAAGCTTAACCTCTTTAATACACCTAAAACCAAAAAAACTATTAATTTTATCTATAATTTCCTGTTTTCCGTATTCTACTGTTAATTCATTTCCATGAATTACATTTAAAACTAGAGTTCCATTGTTCATTTCTTTGCTCATTTTTATTGTACTTGGATAGCATGCATTGGAAAGATCTTTACCTAGCATTTTAGACCAGTTGTCGATTATATTAGAAAAGTTATAACTACCCTTTCTTAATAGTTTTTTTAGCCCTTTTGGCAGTGACTTAGAAAAAGGTCTTAAACCTTGTATGAAAGTACTGTTTTTATTATTATCTTTTTTGCTATGCATCTTAATAACAATTTATCAAAAAAAATCCTAGCTTGGTACGATAATAACAGAAGGTCATTACCATGGCGTGTTAGTAAAAATTCATCAAAAAAGCTTTATTACAGACTTTTAAGTGAATTTATGTTGCAACAAACACAAGTAAAAACGGTACTTCCTTATTTTAATAATTTTTTACGTCATCTCCCTAATTTACAATCTCTATCAAGATCAAGTGAGAAAAAAGTTTTGAAATTGTGGGAAGGTCTTGGATACTATAGAAGGGCAAGAAATCTTTTAGCTACCGCAAAGATACTTGTCAAAGAACACAACTCTAAGTTACCAAAAAAAATAATTGATATAAAAAAACTACCAGGAATAGGGGACTACACAGCTAATGCTTTATTAGCTTTCATTCACGATAAACCAACTATTGCTGTCGACGGCAACGTTAAGAGGGTATTTTCAAGAATTATGAACAGAAAAGAAAATAAAATAGACTTCACTCAACTAATAGCATCTAACCAAAAAAATTTATTTAAACCAAAGAGACACTCAGATTTTGCTGAAGCACTAATGGAATTTGGAGCACTAGTCTGTAAGCCAAAAAAGCCAGAGTGTTTCAAATGTAATATTAAAAATATATGCAAATACTTTAAATATGGTAAAAAGTTTAAACAAATAAAAAAAATTCAACCAAAAGAAAAAAAATATAATATATTTTGCTATATCAACAGAACAAGGAATAAAATTGCTCTAACTAGAGAACAAGATTTAGGATTTTTAGATAAATTTTATTTGCCACCAATTAAAGAAGCAACTACCAAAAGTAAAATAGAAAATTGGAATTTTCTTTCAAATTTTAAAAATTCTATTTCTAATAAAAAATTGAATATTAATTTATATTATAAATTTTCTTCAAAAATTCCATTGCAAACCAAATGGTTTTCTTTAAAAGAGAACAATGAATTTATTCCCTCATTCACAAAAAAAATATTTAAACAAATTCTAAATATCAACTAATGAAAAAAAAAATAGCAATTATTGGAGCGGGTATTGCTGGACTTACCTTAGCCAATCTCTTGCAAAATAATTCAAATTTTGAATTTGTTATTTACGAAAGAGGAGAAAATTTAAATTTGGAAGAAGGTTTTGGAATTCAACTTGCGGTAAATAGTGTTTCTGTTTTAAATCTAATAGGGTTTAGCAGTATGAATAAATCAAATTTTTTCAATCCAAAAAAGCTAGATTTTTATTCCGACGAAAAAAAAATATGTGACCTAGATCTAACACAATTTAACAATGAAAGAGAAAAGTACACAACTCTTAAAAGATCCATTTTAATTAAATTTTTAAAAGATAAATTATTTTCACATTTGATAAAATTTAATAAAGCAATTGAAACAGTAGAGAAGAATCAAAATACTATAAAAATAAAATTTAAAGATGGCTCTAGCGAAGAAGTAGACTATCTTGTAGTTTCGGACGGAGTATTTTCACAAACTAAGACAATTATAGAAAATTTTTTTTTTAAGCCTAATTATTATGGTGCGGTGGCTATTAGAACTCAAATTAAAACAAAAGATGTATCTGAATTTCAAACTGAAAATATTTCTCTCTTTATGAGCTCTAACGCTCATTTAGTATCATACCCAGTTAATGATAACGGGGATACTAACCAAGTGTGCATTTTAAGAAAAAATCTTAATGAAAAAAAATCAATAGAGCAATTACTTAATGAAAAGTTTTTTAATAAAAAAAAATATTTGTCAAATCTCCTCAACGGAGACCTGAAATCATGGTCTATTTATACTTCGTCAAAACCTGTTAAATCTACCTTAGAAAATGTATTTTATATCGGAGATGCCTTTTACACTTTTCCACCAACACTTGCTCAGGGCGCCTCTCAATCTATAGAATCGGCCAAAGAGCTGTATGACCTGTTAATTGAAAATAAACAAAATATTGAAAATATTTATTTCGAAAAAAGACTTCAGAAAACAATTATGGTTGACAATAGATCGAGACTTAATTATTTCGTTTTCCACTTTTCCAACACTTTTTTGAAGATGTTCAGGAATCAATTTTTTAAACGCTTAATAAAAAGTAAAATTTTTACTAACAGATATCTAGGTAAAATTTACAATTAGCTAAATATTTTCTATTTTTTGTTTCTAATTTTATTAATTTTTTCTTAAAAAAAATATTAAAAATTTTATCCAAAAAAATTTTGATATCAGTTTTTAAAATATAGTTATTATTAAATTCCTTTAGATAGAAATCTTTGCCTTAAGCTATCAATTAAAACCATTGAGCCACCAACTTTACAATGCCAGTAAGTCCATCCATTGAAACTTTCTGTTCCCATTATTTTAGCAGCAACTTTATGTATAGAGCCTTCAGACTCTTTATGTCTAATGCTTCCATCAACCATTATTTTTGCATTAAATTTATTTTTGGGGTCAGACAAAACTGTACCAGGTTTAAGAATTCCCAATTCTACTAATGAACCAAAGGGTATTCTTGGTTTTGATCTGTTGTTTTCAATTGTGTCTAAATAATCTTCTTCGATAATTTTTGTTTTATTGATTCTGTCAGAAGCAGCTTTAAAATATTTTTTATCTTTTTCTATACCATAATATTTTCTACCTAATTTTTTAGCTACTACTGCTGTAGTTCCTGTTCCTAAAAAAGGATCAAATATTGCATCACCTTTATTAGTTGTTGCTAATATAATTCTATGTAAAAGAGATTCAGGTTTTTGGGTAGAGTGTACTTTTTTTCCATTATTTTTTTTTAATCTTTCTCTTCCACTACAGATTGGAAGCATCCAATCAGAACGCATTTGTAAATCGTCGTTTAAGCACTTCAAAGATTGATAGTTAAAAGTGTATTTTGATTTTTTGTCTTTAGAAGCCCATATTAAAGTTTCATGTGCGTTGGTAAATCTTGTCCCTCTAAAATTAGGCATCGGATTATTTTTTCTCCAGATTACGTCGTTCAACAACCAATAATCTAAGTTTTGCAAATGATAGCCTAGTCGAAAAATATTATGGTAAGAACCTATAACCCAGATACTTCCATTATCTTTTAAAATTCTTTTGCATTCAACTAGCCAAGCTTTACAGAAATCATCATAATGTTTGAAGCTATCGAATTGATCCCATTTGTCATCAACTCCTTTCACTTTACCAGCATTTGGTCTTCTTAAAGTTTCACCAATTTGCATATTGTAAGGAGGGTCAGCAAAAACTAAATCAAAGGTTTTGTTGGGAATTTTTTTTAATTCGAGAAGACTATCTCCGTTGATAATTTTATTAAAAAATGTTGACATATTTGAATTCAACTCGAAATTGAATCCTAGGTCAAACAATTTTACATTAAATAGTATGTTTCTTGTGTTTCAAATTTTTATCTTAACAACATGTTGTGTATTGGCTTAAAACCTTTTCTATGATGAGAGGTGATACCAAATTTTTTTAATCCTTCCATATGAGCTTTAGTTCCATAACCAAAATTTCTTTCCCAAGCATAATGAGTAAATTTTTCTGATAATTTAATCATAAGTAAATCTCTATATGTTTTTGCGATAATTGAAGCCGCACCAATACATTTAATTTTTTCATCTCCTTTAATAATAGTTTTATAATTTTTTAATCCATTTGGCGCAAAAGGGCCGTCTATTAGGATATGATCAGGTTTTTTTTCAAGTTTATCAATAGCTCTTTTCATTGAAAGTAAAGCAGCTTGTAAAATGTTTATTTTAAGTATTTCTTCTACGGAAGCAGTACCAATTGCATAATAAGAATTCTGTCTAATAATTTCTGCTATTTTTAATCTATTTTGAAAATTAATTTTTTTTGAGTCTTTAATTAATTTTAAATCTATTTTATTATTAAGTATTACTGCAGCTGAAACAACTGGACCTGCCAGGCAACCTCTGCCTACTTCGTCTACCCCAGCTATTAATAAATTATTTTTCAATAAAAATCTTAAGATCTAAAATTTTTTTTCTAACCATCTTAAGATCTCCCCATGATAATTTTTTTTGATCAGGTTGTCTCATTAAAAAAGCTGGATGAAACGAAGCAATAACAGAGGTGCTACATTTTCCAATTTTTTTATCAATCCATTTTCCTCTAGCCTCAGATATTACCTGGCCATCTCCTATGATGGCATTCAGTGCGGCGCCACCTAATAATATTAATATTTTTGGATTTATAATTTCTATATGTTTAGTTAGGTAGGGCAGGTAACGAGCAATTTCTTCTTCAGTTGGATTTCTGTTTTCTGGTGGCCTATAATTTACTACATTAGTGATATAAATATTGTCCCTATCTAAATTAATTGATAACAGCATTTTATCCAAAAGCTCTCCAGTTCTACCTATAAATGGTACACCCTCTAAATCTTCATTTGCACCTGGTCCTTCTCCAATAATCATAATTTTTGCATTAGGGTTTCCATCAGAAAAAACAATATTTGTAGAATTTTTTTTTAATTCACAATTTTTAATATTAGTGATGAGCTGCTTAAGTTCTTGCAGTTCTTTACCTTTAATACCTTTGATGGCTAAATTATTATTAATTTTATACCTATTTATAGCTTCATTCTCATATATTAGGTTATGATTAATTAGACTATAATATTTAATTAATTTTATAAATTTAGTATTATTTTTTTTTATCATTTAAATAATTATGAAAAACTTAAAAGATCAATTCAAGTTAATAATTTATATTTTATTGTTATTAAACACATTTAATATTCTTGTGGCTAAGAATATAGATAAATTTTATGAAGCAAAAAATGTAACTAGTTATTTTTCAGGAATACTAGCAATAAATGACAATCAATATCAAAAATCCTATGATTATTTAAAATCATTGGACGATTTAGAAGATAGTCACTACATTTACTCACAATATTATCACTACTCTTTAGTAGCCCTTAAAAAATTTAAAGACGCAACAAGCTATTCAAAAAAACTTGAAAAAAAAAAAATTGATAATTTTGAAAATAATTTAGTTAGCGCGGTTTACTATTTAGAACGTGAAGATTTTGATAAAGCTTTGGTTTATT
>Ga0308013_10000935_pt1 | contig 14680 bp, 15 predicted proteins | sample Neamet181_FD_203131 | JGI IMG/M metagenome (GOLD analysis project Ga0308013, IMG submission 203131) | Marine microbial communities from water near the shore, Antarctic Ocean - #181 | ecosystem: Environmental > Aquatic > Marine > Unclassified | place: Southern Ocean | collected 2014-07-25
TAAAACTGAAATTGGATCAACACCAGCAAAAGGTTCATCTAAAAGAATAAAACGAGGGTTTGCAGCCAATGCTCGAGCAATTTCAACTCTTCTTCTTTCTCCGCCTGATAAACTTATTCCTACACTTTTCCTTACATGATTAATATGAAGCTCTTCGAGTAATTGGTCTAATTCTTGTTCTCTTTCTGGTTGTGTTAAATCATTTCTATACTCAAGTATTGCTAATATATTTTCTTCTACAGTTAATTTTCGAAAAATTGAGGCTTCTTGAGGTAGATAGCCAAGTCCAAGTTTCGATCTCCGATGCATAGTCAATTCTGTTATATTTTCTTCATCTAAATATATAGAGCCTTGATCAGCTTTTACTAGTCCTACTATAATATAAAAAGCTGTCGTTTTTCCGGCACCATTAGGACCGAGCAAGCCAACAACCTCTCCACTATGAATTTCCATTGAAATATTTTTAACAACATCTAATAGTTTGTAGCTTTTTGAGATATTTTTTATTTTTAAAACGCTCATTTTAGTCCTAATGATCTATTCCATTATCATCAATAGTTTGATCTTGATTTTTCTTCTCTCTAAGAGTAACTCTTGGCGTATAAGTTATTTTAACTTTCGGATTATCTTGACTATTTGACTGAGCTTGAATTGTTTGATTCTTTATATTGTAAACAAGATATTCACTGGATATCTGGTTACCATCTTCTATTATGCGTACTTTTCCAGAAAAATCGATCATTGCGGCATCAAAGTCATAATCGATATGATCAGCAGTGGCTGATGTTACCTCCATTTTCTCTTGGTGTTGAAACTCTAATTTTGCCTGACGTTCTGGATTTCCAGAAATTTTGGCAATCTTTATTTGGTGTCCTTTAAATTCAAGATAGGTTGAATCAGCATTGATTTCCCCATCACTTAAAATTATTTTAACATTACCCATAAATTGCCATATGCTATTCTCAAAATCTAGCTTACTTGCTTTACCTGAGTCAGCAGTAATACTTATATCGCCCTGGCTTAAATTAAGTTTTTTGAAAGTTAAGATTGAATCATTACCTTCATAATCAGTTGATTCTGCATCAATAGTAATCGGTAATTTTGTAATATCTATTTGAGCTAAAACGGGTGATGAAATAAAGATAATAAGGAATAAGTTTCTTATCAAATGAGAAATATTTTTTATATGTTGAAATCGAATCATCTTTCTCTCATTTAATTGGAGATTTATTTAACTATAAGAGAACTGGAGGAAGAAAAGTACCATTTATTTTCGATTGAAGCTCAAGCTTATCTTTACTTAATGTTGCTAGCATACCAATTGCTGTGAGATTATGACTACCTAATTTAATCGTAACTTGACTGTCTGTTTTAACTATATAGCTACTCGGATCAAGCTCTAATTCTTCGGAATATATAATGGTTTCATTAGTTGATTTTTTTCCACTTTTTGCAATTACATTTCCTTTGAGAACAAGGAACTCGTTCTCGCTGTATTTACTGGCAATATTTGAGGTTAATGACCAAGAAATTTTTGACTCTGGTGCATAAGTTATTTTTACATTATAAAATGTGATTAAATCTTTCGACTCCTGCTCAGCATAATCAGCTTCCAAGGTAAATAGATATATTCCAGATTTAGCGGTGTTGAGTATTTTTGTCGAGTTAAGGTAAAATCTATTATTAATAGATTTACTTGAGTCTTGTTTAACGATGCTCTTTTTTTCGAAGGACTGAGAAGCAATAAAGCTCAATAAAGCAATAATCATTAATAGTATTAAGCCTATATGCTTTTTTAAATTAAATAACATTTATTAAAATGATTGCTTTAGGATTAAATCAGTAATTTCTCTGATTGCTCCTGAGCCACCTGTATTTTTGGTTATATATTTAGCTATTGCTTTAACTTCAGGCCTTGCATTAGCTACGGCAATAGGTAATCCAACAACTTTCAAAATTTTAATATCTGGAATATCATCACCGACAAATGCAGATAACATCTGATCGATCGAGTATTTATGTAAAAGAGCTTGAAAAGCTACTTCTTTATCTTTGCAACCGAGATATACATCTTTAATACCTAGTTCTTTCATACGTATTGATACAGCTTTAGATTTTCTTCCACTTATTACAGCTACTATAATCCCGGCTTCAATGAGTTGACGAATTCCATAGCCATCTTGTGTATGAAAAGCTTTTGATTCTTTTCCGGTATCATTAATATATATCCGACCATCAGTAAAAACTCCATCGACATCGAAGGCAATTAATTTAATATTTTTAAATAAATTCTCCATAATCATACTGAACGAACAATTCCAGCTTGAAGTAAATCATGGATATTAAGCGCTCCAAGCAATATTTGATTTTCATCCGCGATTAATAAATGAGTTATTTTATGTCGCTTTAATAATTTCATTGAATCAATAGCTAGCATATCTTTTGTTGCGGTTTTATATTTTTTACTCATAACGTCGCTCATTGGCGTTTTATGAACATCTATTTTTGAGTCAAGTGATCTCCTTAGATCTCCGTCCGTAAAAATACCAAGAATAGATTTATTATTGTCAATAATGGCAACCATACCTAAGTTTTTTTGTGAAATTTCAATCAAGCCTTCGCTCAACATTTGGGAAGGTTTGATAGTTGGAATTTTATCTCCTGTATGCATTAAATCGGAGACCTTTAAAAGTAATCGCTTGCCCAATGAACCGCTTGGATGTGATTTGGCAAAATCTTCAGAAGAAAAATTTCGATATTCTATTAGTGTTGCTGCAAGAGCATCTCCAACTGCAAGACTCGCGGTTGTACTAGCAGTGGGAGCTAAATTTAAAGGGCAGGCTTCTTTTTCAATTTTAACTAATATATGTGAATCAGATGCTTTTGCAAGAGTAGACCTAGAGTCACCTGTTATTGATATTAGCTTTACGTTCATTTTTTTTAATGAAGGTAAAATACTTATTAATTCTTGAGTTTCACCTGAGTATGACATTGCCAATATTATATCTGATGGAGATATCATACCGAGATCACCATGACTTGCATCAGCTGCATTTATAAAAAATGACGATGTTCCTGTGCTCGATAATGTAGCTGAGATTTTTCGAGCGATATGCCCCGATTTTCCTATACCGATGGTAATTAATTTACCTTTTGATCTCAATATTAAATCGCATGCTTTAGTGAATGATTCATCCAATAAGTCTGCTACATTTTTAATGGCCTCTGATTCAATATACATAACCTCTCGGGCGAGCGAGAGAATTTCTTGGCTTGTCATTTTATTATTCATACGCACCTTGAAATTTAAATTAATTCTTATTTTAGGATTGAGAGATTACATAAACTATGTAAGTACAAAATATTACTAATAAAGTAAATCCTTCGTATTTTTTAATAACTTTGTTTTTCCTAAAAGTTACAATAAAGATTAAAAGAGTCAAACTTAGCATAATCAGGTAGTGAACGGATAGGATATTCTCAGGCAATTTAACTGGTGAAATGGCTGTAGCTATACCAATAACAGCAAGTAAATTAAAAATATTTGATCCAATTATATTTCCAACAGCCAGACCATATTCACCTTTAAGAGCGCTAGTAATAGAGACGCTCAACTCCGGAAGACTAGTACCAATAGCTACCAGGGTGATACCAATTATGGCCTCAGATATGCCTAATGTTTGTGCAATTATAACAGCATTATTCACTATCATATGAGCACCTAAAAATAACAAAATCAATCCTAAAATTAAAAGAACTGTTGCTTTTATTGTAGTAAATTTTTTGTATTTTTGTTTTGTAAAATTATCTTGGTCTTTATTTTCTATTGATAATTTTAAGCTATATTTAACCAACCAAATCATAACTAAAACAAAACCACCTAGAATCAATCTTCCTTCATTAATGGTTATAGTATTATCAAGAAATGGCAAAATCATAAATAGAGAGACTAGAAGTAAAAGTATACTTAAATTTCTATAGATATTTGAGCTCATTGATATTGGTCTTATTAGCGCCATACTTCCCAGAACAAGACCTATATTTGCCGTATTTGATCCAATCGCATTTCCTATCGCTAAGTCCGATTGACCATTTAATGCAGCTACTACTGAGACGAATATTTCAGGTACTGAGGTCGCGAAAGCAACCACTGTGAGGCCTATTACTATTATTGGGATCTTCATATTTTGCGCAATTGATGCGGCCCCATCAACAAAATAGTTTGATCCAATGATTAGGATCAGTATCCCAATTGCCAGTAATGTAAGATTAATAACCATAAGTTATATTTATTGTTAGTTTGAATTAGAATTTAACGCAATAATACATAATAACTATATTTTGTGTAGTTATGTTGCTTTGTTATGATTTCAGATAATAAAAAATATTTTTTAGGATACTTACTTATGTCACCAAACGAAATTAGCAGTTTAATCAACAAAGGTATTGAAGGGGCAAGTATTGATGTCAGAAGTGACGATAATGTTCATTTTGAAGCTATTATTGTAACTGATAATTTCGATAAAAAGTCCCTAATTCAAAGGCATCAGATGGTTTATGCTTGTTTAGGCAGCGCCATGGGAAATGAAATACATGCATTGTCATTAAAAACTTACACAAGTAAAGAATGGCATTTGATGAATTCACCTAATGGATAAATTAAAAATTATTGGCGGCAATCAATTAAATGGTAAATTGATTGTATCTGGGGCAAAGAATGCTGCCTTACCAATTTTAGCTGGTTCTTTGTTAAGTTCTGAGCCAATAAATTTACAAAATGTTCCGCAGCTTAATGACGTTGCAACCATGCTTACATTATTGCAAAGCATGGGTGTAAGGGTACTTTTTGATGAAAAGATGAATTTGCAGCTAGATTCTTCTGATATTAATAGTTATTGCGCGCCCTACGATCTGGTAAAAACAATGAGAGCCTCAATTCTTGTGTTGGGCCCTTTATTGGCTAGATTTGGTCAAGCAAAAGTATCTCTTCCAGGTGGTTGCGCCATAGGGGCGAGGCCAGTTAATTTTCATGTGCAAGGTCTTGAGGCAATGGGTGCGAAAATTTCTGTGGAAAATGGGTATATACACGCAAGAGCAGAAAAATTATTTGGTGCCATTATTGATTTTAGTCGAGTAAGTGTAACTGGTACTCAAAATATAATGATGGCTGCTGTATTAGCGAAAGGTGAAACTGTAATAAAGAATGCAGCTAGAGAGCCAGAAGTTATCGATTTAGCTAATTTTTTAAATACTATGGGTGCGAAAATTACTGATGCTGGGAGCGATCAAATAATTATTAAGGGTGTTGATAAACTTAATCATAGTAAATATAAAATTCTGCCAGATCGTATCGAAGCAGGTACTTATTTGGTGGCAACAGCAATAACTGGAGGGAAGATTCGATTAAAAGAGGTTGTTCCGGAGCATTTATCAGCTGTGATATTAAAATTAGAACAAGCAGGAGCAGTAATTAATGTTGGTGATGATTGGATTAATCTCGATATGCAAGCTAAAAGACCTGTATCTGTGAATATTAAAACAACACCATACCCTGGTTTTCCGACGGATATGCAGGCGCAATTTTGCGCGTTGAATACCGTTGCTTCTGGTTTTGCGACCGTAAAAGAAACTATTTTTGAGAATCGATTTCAACATATAAATGAGCTTCAAAGAATGGGAGCAGATATTGAAATACAGGGAAATAACGCGATGATAAAAGGTGTAAAAACAATCACTGCTGCCCCGGTTATGGCTACAGACTTGAGAGCATCTGCTGGATTAATTATCGCTGCACTGGCCGCTAAAGGGGAAACAGTAATCGATCGTATTTATCATATTGATAGAGGTTACGAAAGAATCGAAGAAAAACTTCACCAACTTGGCGCTCAAATTTCACGTGAATCAAGTTAGAAATATATTTCTATGTGTATATGCTCTAGCCAATTGTCATAATCACCGTGTATAATAACCGATATTAATGATCACTATTACGCAATTACGATAATATTAAAATTAATAATAACCTTAACTACATATTAAAAAAACCATATTTAAATTAATTATTGACTGAATTAATTTAAATATGTGCTCGTAGCTAAATGGTAAAATTTAAGAAATAAACTTTTTAATAGGATCAATGGAGCAACATTAAATGACGGAAAAAGTTGATCAAAGTAAGCGTCAATTTTTAAGCATTGCTACTGCTGTTACCGGCGGTGTAGGTATAGCTTTTGCAGCTGTTCCATTTTTATCTTCATTGAAACCAAGCGCAAGAGCACGTGCGCTAGGGGCGCCAGTTGAGGTCCCTTTAGCTTCATTGGAACCAGGGGAAATGATTAGGGTGGTTTGGCGCGGTAGGCTTGTTTATGTTCTTCGTCGCACTGAAGAGATGTTGGGAAGATTAGTTGGATTGACAGATTATCTTAGAGATCCTGATTCTTCAAATATGGAATTGCAACCTAGCTATGCTAAAAATGAACACCGCTCACTGAATCCTGAATATCTTGTAGTTGAAGGATCATGTACTCACTTAGGGTGCGCACCTTTACCTCGATTCGAAGTTACTCCTTCTTCTGATTGGTTCGGTGGCTTTTTTTGCCCTTGTCATGGCTCAAAATTTGACTTGTCAGGAAGAGTTTACAAGGGCGTGCCAGCTCCAACCAACCTAAGAGTTCCACCGTACACTTTTAGTCAAACCAATGTGATAACGATTGGCATTGATTCGGGAGCTGCATAATGGCGAATAATGAAAAAAAACAAATAAAATCAACAAGTAAATTATTAAATTGGATTGATGAGCGTTTCCCATATTCGGAAACGATGAGATACCACATCACTGAATATTATGCGTCTAAAAATTTCAATATTTGGTATGTATTTGGTGTATTGGCGATGGTTATTTTAGTTATTCAATTATTTACAGGTATTTTCCTGACGATGAATTATAAGCCCTCTGCTGTCGATGCTTTTTCATCGGTTGAATATATTATGCGAGATGTAGAGTGGGGATGGCTAATTCGTTATATGCACTCCACTGGTGCCTCTTTCTTCTTCATCGTCGTGTATTTGCATATGTTTAGAGCGATGCTTTATGGGTCATACAAAAAACCAAGAGAATTAATTTGGGTTATTGGGATGTTGATTTTAATTGTTCTAATGGCAGAGGCATTTGCTGGTTATCTTTTGCCATGGGGTCAAATGTCATATTGGGGTGCTCAGGTCATTATTTCAATATTTGGAGCGATACCTCTGATAGGTGAAGCTTTGGTTGAGATTATTCGAGGAGATTATTCAATCTCGGATATTACTCTTAATCGTTTCTTTGCGCTTCATGTCATTGCCCTGCCTTTAGCATTAATTGCTTTGATTTTTGTTCATATAGTCGCTTTGCATGAGGTTGGCTCTAATAACCCTGATGGTATAGATATCAAGAATTATAAAGATCAGGATGGTGTGCCGATAGATGGAGTTGCTTTTCATCCTTATCATACAAGTAAAGATTTGGTCGCAATAATCGTATTTTTGATGATTTTCTCTGCGGTTGTATTCTTCGCTCCAGAGATGGGTGGTTACTTTTTGGAATATTCAAATTTTGAGAAAGCCAATCCCATGGCAACACCTGAACATATCGTTCCTGTCTGGTACTTTACTCCTTTTTATGCTCTATTAAGAGCGGTCCCAGATAAATTGGGTGGTGCTATCTTAATGGGTCTTTCCGTTGTAATCCCTCTATTTTTACCCTGGCTTGATCGTGCGAAAGTAAAATCCATTCGTTATAGAGGATGGATTTATAAGACAGCCTTATCGTTATTTGCCATAAGCTTTATTTCTCTTGGTATTCTCGGTGTCCTCCCTGCTGAAGGCATATATATATTATTAGCAAGAATTTTTGGCGTATTGTATTTTGGATTTTTTATTCTGATGCCCTATTACACAAGAATTGATAAGACTAAACCAGTACCAGACAGAGTGACTTAAGTATGAATAATTTTAAGTCATCATTTTATCTAACTCTGGTATTACTTATGCTTATGACGAATATTTTTGCCGCTGCTGGAAAGTCTTTGGAAAAAGCAAACAATGATCCTTCGGATATAGGATCACTTCAAAGTGGCGCACGAAATTTTATGAATTATTGTTCTGGCTGTCACTCAGCTGAATATGTTCGCTATAATGTTATAGCATCGGACCTCGGGTTAAGCGATGAGGAAGTAAAGCAATACTTGATGTTTAATGCACAACAAACTTTCGACACGATTAACGCGTCTATGCCAAAGACGGACGCAGCAGGCTGGTTTGGTCAAGCTCCACCTGATCTATCTTTAATGGCTAGGGCGAAAGGCACTGATTATATTTATAATTTCTTGAAAAGTTTTTATATCGATCCGTCAAGCCCAACTGGTGTCGATAACTTAATTCTCGCTGGAACAAGTATGCCAAACGTCCTTTGGGAGTTACAAGGCCATCAATTTATTGTCAAGGAGGATGGCATAGGTCATCTTGAGCTTGGTGATGCTGGAAAAATGTCCGAGGAAGAGTTTGATATTTTTCTTCGTGATACAGCTAACTTCTTAGAATATATGAGTGAACCAATAAGGAATGCAAGACGAGCATTAGGGATAAAAGTATTAATGTTTTTGGCATTTTTCCTTATGCTATCTTATCTACTAAAAAAAGAAATCTGGAAGGATGTAAAGTAATACTCTAAAAGAAATACTTCTCTAAGAGAATTTATCTTTTTAAAAAAAAGGATCATTAATGTCAGTCATTGCAAATAGAAGATCAATAATGAATTTGTTTTCAAAACCAACCTGCATTCATAGTCATCGTACTAGAATTGTCTTGGCGGAGAAAAATATCAATATCGATATCACCAGTGTAGTTGGTCCAGACTTACCTGAAGATCTGATGGATATAAATCCTTACCATACTTTACCAACCTTAATTGATAGAGATCTTGTGCTATATGACTCTAGGGTTATCATTGAGTACCTAGATGAACGTTTTCCTCATCCACCATTGATGCCTGTTGATCCTGTTACTCGCGCCCAATTCAGAATGGCTTTATACAGAATAGAGCAGGACTGGTATTCATTGGCTGAAAAGTATGCTGATAATGGTGAGGGGAAGTTAGCCACAAAACCAAAGAAAATGTTACGTGAAAGCATTTTGGCGGCTGTTGATTTATTTTCAATTAAATCTTATTTTATTAGCGATGATTTCTCATTGGTTGATTGCACTATTGCACCCATACTATGGAGGCTACCTGAATATGGAATTGATTTAGGATCAAATGCATCAGCAATTGATAAGTATATGGATCGAGTTTTTGATCGTCCTTCATTTCGTGACAGCCTCAGCGAGCTTGAGCAAGAAATGCGACTCTAGTATTAAGCGATATTTATTACTATATCCGTGGAATCATTAACATCATCAAAGCGTCCATATTTGATTAAAGCCATGATTGATTGGATCAATGATAATGATTTTACACCTTACATCTTAGTAGATGCCTCCTTGAAAGAGGTGGAGGTTCCCGAAAATTTTATCAAAGATAATCAAATTACCCTAAATATTAGCCCTACAGCAGCTAATAATTTAAATGTTAATTTGAAGTCAATTTCATTCGACGGAAGATTTAATGGAAGTGCAACTCAGATTTTTGTTCCATCCGAGGCAATCTTAAGTATCTATGCAAAAGAAACTGGCGAGGGAATGGTATTTACTAATGATAACCATAAAAAAACAAAACAAGATAAAATTACAAAAAAAACTCCACACCTAAAATTGGTAGAATAGTTATTATTTTAATGCGTTTTGTTTTTGAACTACAGGTTCACCATTAATTAATTTTGCCCAAGCTAGTCTTCTCCTGATTCTTCCATTGTCCTCCATATATAATTGACCTGTAGCACCGTTAAGTTCCTGCATGGAGTAATCTTTTAAAGAGCTTATGGCAGCAATTAAAAAATAAGCATCATATCCCATAGCATTTTGACGGCTTTGAATAGCGTCTCCAGGCCAATAATCTCTTAGTATTGTGGGCAGATTTTTAAGCCATATTTGTTGATCAATAACCCAAGGGGCATCCGTAAATATAACATCATTAAGATCATCTAGATTTGTATCATAGGAATATATTGTTGAAGTTGAATATATTGGTAAAACTTTATCGCCAGAGAGGTGGTAATTTAATTGAGATTTAAGGAGTTTTCCACTTGTGGTATCGGCAGCTACCAGAAAAATAAAATCCACATCTTGTCTTCGACGTGGACTAAAGGAGAGATTTTCATTTAAATTCGCTGATAGGCGATCAAATCTTTTTTCACTTAATGAGATACCGAGTAATTCTTTTAACTCAGATGAAAAATCTTTATCATCTTGATTGTAGAATTGACTTTCTATAATAATCCCACCCATGGACTCCAATGTAGAAGTGTAAGTATCCTTAAGTTGATGGCCCCATTCATTATCCGGCGCAACAATTAAACCAATTTTATTTTGATCAATGATTACTTTATTTGAAGTAGAGATAGCTTCGTCAACAGAAGAAAGAGAAAATTGATACATGCGAATCAATGAGGCATCATTCTCTAAAGAATTTAAAGTTAGTACTGGCACATTAAAAGCAATTTTTTTTGCTAAATTATTGACTGAATCTTGCAGTAAAGGTCCAACTACGAAATCAGCACCATCTTCAAGGGCTTGATCATAGGCAGCCACACTATCCTGAAATTTTTGAGTGTCATATATTTTTATTTTTTTTATTCCTTGCTTATTACCACTTAAAGAATAGTGAGCGCCGAGAAATCCATTTTGGATGGATTCTCCTTCCCTTTTATAATCACCACTTAAGGGGAGTAGCAGTGCTACTTGGTCTGGGAAGTCCTCTAGATTATAAGTGGGAGCTAATAGCTCCTGATTTCTCATAATTGGTTTTGATATGGTAGTGATAGCCATATTTTTTTGATTTTGAATGCCTGAGGGGGTACAGCCAAATAAAAATACACCGAATAATCCGGTTAATATCAGGGTATGTAAGGATTTATGTTTCAAGGCAATTTTTATTAGCTTAATTTATGATTAATTTAGGATATTCTTATGTTAATTATTAAATATATCAATGAATTCTATAAGAATTTGGTTAATAAAATGGAAAATGGAAAACTATTTATTGTTGCTACTCCTATTGGTAATCTTGATGATACATCAAAACGCAGTCTAGAGACTTTTAAAAATGTTGATTTAATAGCTGCTGAAGATACCCGCAATACACGTCATTTATTATCCCATTTCAATATTAAGGCAAAAATGATTTCTCTTCATGAGCATAATGAGAAAGACGTAGCAATAAAATTAATAAAAGATATTCAAAGTGGAAGGTCAATTGCTTTAGTTAGTGATGCAGGAACTCCTGCAATTAACGATCCTGGTTATAGATTGGTATCTCTAGCTCATGAGAATAATATAACTGTCGTTCCGTTACCCGGGCCATGTTCAATAATCAGTGCATTGTCAGTTTCCGGATTACCAAGTGATAGATTTTGTTTTGAAGGTTATTTGCCTGCTAAAAGTGAGCCAAGAAAATCAAAATTAAAGGAACTAGTTAAAGAAAAAAGAACATTGATCTTTCTCATCTCAGTGCACAAGATTAGTCAATCCATAGATGATATGTTGCTTATTTTCGGGAAAGATAGGTTGGTATTTCTTGCGCGAGAGATGACTAAAATATATGAGCAATGCATTAGAACGAATCTTGGTGATCTCTCCTTTATGTTTAAGGAGGGTGAAATTCCAAAAAAAGGTGAATTTGTCATAATCATAGAGGGTGACAGAGAGAAGGATGATGATTCACTTGACCTTGCTCGAGAATTAATGAATGAATTAATAAATAATGATTTAAGTATTCAGGCCGTTGATATTGTTACAAAGGTGACGAAAATAAAGCGCAATTTAGCCTACAAAATGATGCTTGAAATAAAGCAATAATTAAAAGAACGTTAAGAATTTATATTAGGTTTACCCGTTTTTTTAATATTTTTGAAATGATACATATAAATAATTAGACATGCCAATAAGAACGGAACCAATCTTTCAAAAGGATCACCTGGGAGATTTCCTAAAATTGACAGCCAATACGAAATATTATTAGTAGTACTTTCAGGAGCAATGTTTCCATAACTATAAAATAGGACTGTTGTACCGAAACCGATAATAATACTCCATATTCTGGCCGTTGATGACGGCTCATGGTTAATTACTCTTGCAATTACAATACCACCAAATGCTGCACCTAAAGCGCTCCAAGCAAATAAAACACGATCAAAAATGCTGTCTGGAATGACCCATGCGAGTATTACTGCTGCAAATACAATAACAATCATAACTAAACGTGATACTAGTAATTCCCCAAAACTAAAGTATTTTGATAAACCTAAGTCATGAGATATAGCTGAAGATGCTGCAAGTAAGAGAGAGTCGACAGTTGACATTACTGCTGAAAGAATTGAGGCGATCACAATACCAGCTAAAACGGGGGGGAGGAGTTGTTCTGCCATCAGGTAAAAAACTTGTTCGCCTGTTTGCAGCTCTGTAATCAAAGTTCTTGCTGCAAGACCTAATGCAGCCATCGCACAAAAAATTATGATTGACCAAGTGACAGCAATAGCGGCCCCGAGTTTTAATTCACGTTCGCCCTTAACGGCCATTAATCGAGATAAAAGATGCGGCTGTCCAAATGTCCCACTTCCAATACCGATCATACCTGCCAGAAAACCAAATAAAATAAAACCCGAATTACCGCCCGTCCAGTCATTATAATTATTATCTATGATTGAAAGTTTAGTAACTATTTCACTAAAACCACCTGCTTCATTTACGGTTATTAAGGACACAATAAGAGCAGCAGCCATCATTATAAAAGCTTGAAGGGTGTCAGTTATACTCGCCGCCCAAAATCCGCCTAAAATACAATACAATAAAATTATGAATGCACTAATAATTAAGCTTGTACCTGCGGTCATATGGAAATTACTAATGAACGCAGATGCAGCTGCATCAAATTGAGCTGCTATATAAAAAATAAAGCAAAATGCAATTAATAGAGCAGATAGAATTGCTAATATACGCCTATCTTTACCTTCAATATTGGCACAAATAAAATCGGTGGGAGTGATCCATTTTTTTAGGGCTGATTCATTTCTCACTTTAGGGCCCAATAACAACCACATTATTATGTAACCAGCCCATATACCTGGCATCATCCATAATGCAGAATAACCATAAATAAAAACAAAACCACTAAATCCAAGTAATATCCAAGCGGATGAAGTGCTAGCTGCATAAGATAAACCAGCTACCCAAGGACCTAACTGTCTTCCTCCTAATAAAAAATCAGTATTATTTTTTATTTTTCTCGAAGCGAATAAACCAATTAAGATAAGTAATAATTGGTAAAATATTAATGTAATAGTAATAACTTCTGATTGTTGCATATTAGTTTTTTCTAGTTATATTTAGGGATACTTTTAGATGATATCAATTTTTTGATATATTTTTTTGCAATTTAAGTTTACCCTTGATTTTGTAAGAGTTGGCCTGGTAATCGCTATTTCTCATTAATTGAGTAAGTAGAGGAAAGTCCGGGCTCCTTCGGACAAGGTGCCAGGTAACGCCTGGGGGGCGCAAGCTCATGGATAGTGCCACAGAAAATATACCGCCTAAGTACTTATGTACTGGTAAGGTTGAAATGGTGCGGTAAGAGCGCACCGCATAAATGGCAACATTTATGGCAGGGAAAACCCCACCTGGAGCAAGACCAAATAGAGAAGTAGTTGACTAATGTCATACCGTCGGTTCCGAACGGACTTCTGGGTAGGTTGCTAGAGATAGCTGGTGACAGCTATTCGAGATGAATGATTGCCCTTGACAGAACCCGGCTTATGGCCAACTCTTACTTTTCACTATCTACTTACATTTTTTATATTTATTATGTATTAAATCAGTTACTTAAGTTAACAGAGTTAACCAAAAAATTTGAATTAGCGCAGATTAGATTGTAATTCAGAATAACTAAATTTTAAGAGTGATTTAGTTTTAGAATGTGAATCAATTCAATATTATGGTTTAGCTATAATCTTTAAGTGATTGATTTATAGTTCCAAAAATATTTAAATATTTAATATTTTTTCCATAAGCACGCACCTAAGTTACTGTACTCAATAGAATTATTCTATTTATTAAGTTGACGGTAATATATCTCAAGAATATAGTGTGAATATGTGGAAAAAAGTGGGAGATTATGGTTTTAATTACCTCTAAAGCCTATAATTTTAATTAAAAAATGATGTTTCGTGGAGCAACAAAAGTAACGATTGATGCTAAGGGGCGCCTGGCTATACCCACTCGCTATCGTGATCGTCTTGATTCTCGCGGTAATGGTCAATTAGTTGTGACAGTCGATAGAGATTATTGTTTACTTTTGTACCCTTATCCTGATTGGGAAGAAATTGAGAGAAAATTAATTCGCTTACCAAGTTTAAATAAACAAGCTAGACGCTTACAAAGGCTTATGGTGGGTTATGCGACAGAATTAGAATTAGATGGTAATGGCAGGATACTTCTTTCTCGAGAGTTAAGGGAATTTGCTGATATAGAGCGACAAGCTATATTAATTGGCCAA
>Ga0308013_10000942_pt1 | contig 14636 bp, 13 predicted proteins | sample Neamet181_FD_203131 | JGI IMG/M metagenome (GOLD analysis project Ga0308013, IMG submission 203131) | Marine microbial communities from water near the shore, Antarctic Ocean - #181 | ecosystem: Environmental > Aquatic > Marine > Unclassified | place: Southern Ocean | collected 2014-07-25
AGCATCTGGTGATGGCATATTAATCAATGATAATGGAGTAATGCGTATGACCAATGTAAATACTGTATCCGCTTACTTCGCTTCCCATAATGTGGGTGGTGGTAATATTGTTACTACTGGGGCATTAAATGTTGGATCAATTACAAATGGTTTTGGCACTATTGATAATGGTGCTTCTGCTATTACCACAACAGGGTTAATATCGGGTGGTTCGCTAGATATTGATAATGTGCTTATTAATGGGGCAACTATTGGTCACACGAGCGATACCGATCTAATTACTTTAGGGGATGGAATTGTAACTATAGCTGGAAAATGTCAAATAGGTGACTATACTATTAAGACTGGTGGTGAATTTTGGGAGGATTGTATTAGAATCTCTAATACTACCAATTCAGGAAATTCAACCGCTTGTGTAAAAAATATATCCATAGGAGGAAACACATTATCATCTATAACTACCGGATCCTCAAATACATGTACAGGTCATAATGCCGGTGTTGATTTAACTACAAGCGATAATAATACATATATAGGTACCGATGCCGCATATCATGGGGTAACTGGTCAAAATGTATGTATAGGATATCAATCTGGATTCTATATGAGTGGTAGTACTAACACATACAATGTATATGTAGGTGAGAAAGCAGGACAAGGGCAAAACGTAGCGACGTCCGGGGGACATTACAATACAGGTATTGGTGCTGAAGCACTTCAATCTGTCACTACGGGGCATCAAAATGTAGTCGTGGGTACAGATGCAGGGGATGCTGTGACGACCGGAAATGATAATACATTAATAGGTAACTCGTCGGGACTCGCGCTAATAACTGGTAATAACAACATTTGTATAGGGGAAACTAGTAATGTCAGCGGTACCACAGCAGATAATCAGATAATTATAGGAGTGGGGGCCGTAGGTCTAGGTGATGATCAAATAGTATTAGGTAATAATAGTACAACGATACTGAACCTGGGAGGTGGGACAAGTGGTACGATTATAAAATATACAGGTTCCGTAAATGGTAAAGATTTTCAAATAGGTACTTCTCCAGCTGATGTAGGTACTGGAGAATATGGGTCTTGGTCCGTATCAGAAACTGCAGGTGGTACCAAGGCTTATTTTACTGGCCTAATAGATTCTAGCAGTGATATGACTTATTTTACCGGACAACACGGGTGTATTCCATCAGATACTTCAATAATTACAAATATAAATGACTATATAGGATTAATTGTAAGTTCAAGCGGTACATATAATTCCCCATCATACACAGATAGTTCATTTGTTCCTTTAACAAATAAAGAGGGAATTACTATTAATGATAGTGTTCCAATTGTATCCTTATCAACGATACAAAATGATAAAAAAGTATTTGGTGTTATATCAAATACGGAAGACTCAAATTCAACAACCAGAATACATGGATCCGGACCATTTCACCAAAATATTACAACACCTTCTGATGATACTAGATTATTTATTAATTCATTAGGTGAAGGCGCTATTTGGGTTACAAATTATAATGGTAATTTAGAAAATGGAGATTATATCACAACCAGTCCTATTTCTGGATATGGAATGAAACAGTCTGATGATTTATTACATAATTATACAGTGTCTAAAATAACAATGGATTGTACGTTTGATACGAGTGGAACAAACTATACTTGTACCGAATTTACACATAATAGTGTAACTTATAAAAAAGCATTTGTTGGTTGTACTTATCACTGTGGATAATTTTACAAATCATCCGAAGTATTTGTATATACTGTTTTAATGTAAGTGTATAACAAAGCATATACACCTGTTGATATTTGCGAAGAATCATAACTTTGATTAAAATTAACTCTATCATAATAAGTATTTCCCGCTTCTTTTGCTGCTTTATCTTTCCAGATTAAAAAACTACCAGATATATCATAGACACTGGTGTTCCTTGTATTTTTTCCAACACTTAAATTACCGGTTGAAATAGATAGATAAGTTCCAGTTACTGAATCCCCATGTGGTGTTGTGTATGCATCATTATTGATTATTCCCATTGTTTATATTATAATATAAAATTATATTTATAAAACAATAAATGACCGAACAAAAAGAATACAATAAATACCAAGAAGTATTAGATATTCACCTACGTTCTTCGCAACTAGTTATATTCTCTAAAACTACTTGTGGGTATTGTACCAGGGCAAAAGAAGCAATTCATAAACTAAATATTTCACCACTAATTATAGAACTTGATCACCACAATAATGGTACAGAATTACAAGAAGTTCTTTATAAACGAACTGGTAGTAAAACAGTTCCTTCTGTTTGGATAAATAAAGAATTTATAGGTGGTTGTACTGAAACTTTAGAACTAATTCAAAATGGAATGTTCTTAAAGAAATCAATTCAAAAGTTTTGAAAAATTATCAGCGTTGTAATGATACATTATAAATGCGATAACCCCTATACATACGTCCAATAGCAGAATTATCCACGCGAAATCTTTCTTTTTAATAGCGTATATCGCAAATAACAAATACATAACCGCATGAACCGGTCTTAGTTCATTCCACCAAATTTCACTGCCATTTACCTCCACACCAGTTTTACGAAGATCGCCCAAATATATTATTAAAAATCCAAGTGTAGGTAGTAAACATAGGAATCCTAATAATTGTAGATATTTAGGACTTACATTCTTAGCAAGTAATGCTAGTGATACCCTTACGACCATACAACCAAATATAAACATTATAAATCTTTTCTGTATATCATTCATTTATAACTTATCTATATTTTATTCGTTTATATTTTTAAAAAATTTTATTATTATAATAATAAAAATGTCTGAAGATAAAAATGTCACATTCGAAGAAATAATTGAAACTAAAGAAATCGAAACCCCTGCGGAACCTAAGTTTTCATTAGACGAAGAGGATTTCAAAAGAATTCTAGGTATCATAAATGCAGCGACCCAAAAAGGTGCTTTCACTGCCGATGAAATGTATATAACTGGTTTAACCTACGAAAGAGTTAAGAAACATATGGTCGACAACTACCCTAACCAGAACCCTACGGCAACTCCTTCTACCTAATTAATTTTCTATTTTATTAATTTTCGAATACAATATTGGGAATTTTATTTATTTTATTAATTTTCGAATACAATTCCCATGTCATGGACATTGTTCAGGACAACGGCCTCAAATGTAAAATATCCATCTACGCCTTGAATATCAATATTTAATCCAAATTCATCTATTAATCTCATTGTTAATTTAGGTAATCCCATAGGTGTAAAATACTCTTTGATCTTATCACTTACAGTCGCGATATAAAATCCTATATCACCACTTGGTCCTTGAACCGGTTTTCTAAATACAACATTGTTTGAATGTTCTGTCTGAATACAAGCAATAGATGGTATTTCTGCTATTTCTACATCAATGAATATATTAGGTCTCATATCTACCTTAAATTGTGATTTATTTGAGGAATCGCTTTCATATTTGTTGGCACTTTCATTATATTTCAATCCAAATATTCTTGCGATACTTCTATCCCCAGGTGTGTTTCCAACGGTTTCTGCTTTTGCATTAAATGTAAATAATCCGGTTTTATTATCAAAATCTAATATTTGTGTAAACTCTGTTTTTAAATCATTAACATCATAATTACCATTTGTTAGAGTGGTCCAAGCACCACCATTTATTGTTATTCTTTCTCTATTATTATCATTTATCAATAATCTACAATTCGGCATATGGGATCTTAATACATTAAATCCTACAACGTTTTTTAAATCTACTATACCTTTTTTTTGTAAATTAATAACAAATGCTCCGTCATTTGAACTAGTTAAGTCATTTCTTTGACTAGTTGATACCGAAAAGATTATTTTTCTCAAATCATTTTTAAATAAATTCCTATATATTTCATCTTTTCTCTTTATTATTGCTTGTTGCATTTGTTGGTCTATAATATCCCCGTGTGTTGGTATAGGCAATGTCGATTCATTACCTGGTACTTCTCTTTTGTCATAATGCTCAATATCCCCAACTTTACCGACAGGTTTTCCATGCAATCTTTTACAGAAATAATTAACTGAATAATCCTTAATATCCTGCTTACACGCTTCTATATCTTCATTATTTCTCTTCTTGTATTTGTTCAAGTATTTCTCTGCTATCTTTTTGTATGTATCCCGACATTCTTTATTTCTGGATATATCTATTTCCCGATTGCTATACACTTCTTGACATATCTTATCAAATGTTTCATTCATTTAATAAACAAAAATATATTAATTTAACTATTTATTTCCACGACATTTTTTCACCTGCTACTATTAAGAATTCTAAAATGAAGCGTCCACAAGCATTAAATATTTTTGCTGGCGCAGTGGATACCAGAGCGCTATATACCGGTGCTGAGACAGTAATACTGTTGGTTGTGCCGGTCAGCAAAGCACCCTCGACCGTCAATATATCCGTAACGGTGCCGGTAACGCCCACCTTCAAAGTAATCAGATACACGAATCCGTTGTTGGCGGCGCTGCTGCTCACACTAGCGTCGTCGATTGTCGACAACGCATTGAGCGCTATCGTCACGGACGCCGCCGTCGCGTCCTTGGACAGCGCGGTCGTGGTCTGGCCGCCGAAGCTCAGCGTGAACGTGCCGCCCAGATCGGCGGCGCCGGCACTGGTCGTCACCGTCTGTACAAACGTACCGACCTGATATTCAACTCCAGTAATACTACCAGATATTTTTGTTATTTTCTGTGGATTAATTTGTGCTACATAATTAAATTTATTACCCTTATGTGTAGTCATTACTGAGGAAGAAGAACTACGACTATTAGGAATTAATATTTTATCATTTAAATGATTGGTAGTAGAACCAGTACCTTTTGTATTAATATTAAATTGATCTATTTTTAGTAGCATACACATATCTTTGACAATAGTATTAGAATTAATTCCCAATGTAGATATATTATCTAAATATACATTTGATAGTTTATCTATAACTAATGGTTCTACTAAATTTATCGAAAATGTTATAGTATTCCCACCTGTACCTGGAAATACTGGTGATGAATGATAACTATCTATAACTAAACTTTGCATTTCTTGGCGTTCCTGTCCATAACCGGTATTTTGATAAAGTCCTTTTAAGGCGTGGGTTTGACTTTGTCTGTGTGTATCATAACTATCCACAAAATCAAGTGCTCTTGTGCTGTCTATCTTACTGACAAACTTCTTTTCAAAATATTCCCATGATTGTTTTAATACTTCTTTTTGAAATTCGTCGTAACTGGGAGACGGGTCTTTTCTAGAAAACTGAACATTTACGTAATCTGCTAGGTCTTTAAAATCTTGGTAATGTTCTCCTATATTAACCTGATGTGTTTCACTGAATTTTTTAGTCAATGCTTTATAAAGTGTATCCATTATATTTATATATATATAATTTTATTTTAAATAAGTTTATTATGAAGATTCACCTGATCCATTCCCTGCCAGTTTATTATAACCTGAATTGGACGGTCCCTTGTAACTATCGCCGATAGTTGGTCCATCTCCGTGTAAGTTATCTATTTCTTTCTGTGTAAGTTCTTTTGAAAAATATTTCATGTCCGATATATATCCATCAAATCCTCCTTTGTATAAATAATATATGTCTGATTGATTAGTTCTAGGAGTCCACCTCTGTTTTTCTTTGCTGGTGTCGCTTTCATCATCAAATATCATTCCACAATTTCCCTCACCCTCTACTATTTTTCCATTCCATTCACCGCCATTGATATATACTTTTAATCCCTCACCATTCATAACAATCGATAACATGAAAAATTTACCAGTTGGAATACTTATTTCACAATACTTGTTTTTTCCTGTCCGAAATGAACTGGAATATACTCTTAATGTCGCTATATTTTTTTCAACACCTCCTAAATATACACCTGGTTGCATATCTACAATATTTATATTTGGCGTTATTCCTTCTGTTGGTTCTGTTCCTTTGTGAAATATATGTTTTGTATCCTTTTCATCTAAAGTTGCGTCATTAATTTGTAACCACACATTATAACTATATACACGGTTACTTTCTCCCACGTTTAGGGATGGTAATTTACTATTTAGAAATGTGCCCTCTTTAATAGAAGCAGATATACTTGGACCTATTATTTCTTGAATACCGCGATCATTAAATGAATAGTTACGATAGGCAAAGATTGCGACGATCGTAATGATTACGACAAATACAATAAAGAAGATAGCGCTTAGATTCATTTATATAATAGATGATTTTTATTTACATATTGATACTAAAAAATTTAAGAAAATATATTATTTATCCAGACAGAAGTATCGCTAACAGATTCATATTTACGTTTGAAACTAATTAATTTCATATTCGCCCCACCAAGTTGATTTCCTAATGTATCTTTTTGGGGGATACAATGTTTATAATAAATCCTTGTAATTCCTAATGATTTATAAGCATAGATGTTTTTACAGTTCTCTTCTTTTAATTCACCATTAATATATACACACAATTTATGGGAATTAATATTATTAGGCGATATTACAATATCGATGTCTACATAGGCACTATTATTTGGTATATTCACTTTAAATGAATCCACTTTTTTACCAGAAACAATGAATGTCAATTTATTATAGTCGGGTGTATATAATAATGAAAATGCTTCATCCTTTATATCAGGTGGATCTGAACATAAACTTGTAGGTTTCGCATATGTTGTAAATATCTTTTTTTCAGAACTAGAATTTCCTTCCGAAGAATCACTAATAAGTAATCGTAAATTATATGACATGTTCCGGTCATCTAAATCAGCAGCGTTCATAGATGGTAAATCAATGTCGTCACCAATATCATTTAAATCTTTATCTGTGACATCTGGCATCCAAGAACGTAATATCTGATACACGAAAAAAGCGGCACCAAGCAATCCAAAGAGGGGTATTGCAATAGTTAAAAGACCTATAATTGTATCTGTATCTACCATATTTAGGTTATATTAGATTATATTTCAGATTTCTTATTTAATATATTTAAATTTAAATAATACTTCTGGATCCTGATTAGAATACAGGGACATTTGTTTCTTCTCTTTTTTCGTTATTACAGGTTTCTTATCTAATATTATTGGTATTTGATATGTTGTGTTCGAATAAGTTATATCTATATTCAAATTAGCGCCCATAATTCCGGTGTCTAAAAAACTACATTTTATATTTACAGGAATATCTGATGGTATATAGAAATCATCCCATACAACAGGTGTGATTAAGCAATCGCCTCCTACTATTAATATTATTCCAGGATCAACTCTCTTTAATTTAAGCGATAGTATATTATTTTTTTTTTTAGTTCCAGGTAAAATTTTATTTTCATGACTATCGCTTACAGGATCACATAAATCTAATAATTGTTTTTCTTTGTTGTCATAAAAATTACCATCCAAAGTTATTTCAAATTCTATATTAAATGGTAATTCCGATGGTTCAAAAGTCATACAGTCATTTCTATTCATTTTATACTTATTAATTATTTTTAAATTCGCGTTCAAATTTTTTTCTAATTAATAAGTATAAATGAAAAGTTACAAAACCAGAAGAACCATACGGAGCACTAGAAAAACCAAGCGGGGCACTAGAAGAACCAAGCGGAACACTAGAAAAATAGGGGGTAAAAGAAAATCCAAAGGGAAAAAGTCCAAAAAACCAACTAAAAGAAAGTCGTATTCAAAACCGGTGAAATATGCTTCTAAGGGGGAAGCAGTTAAAAAACACGCTAATATAGTAAAGAAGAATAATAGACTTGTTAGAGATATTATTAATAAAATTAAAGGATTCGCTAAATTAGGAAGATCTGGGAAATCTGCTCCGGTTGAAATTATCGCAAAATACAATGCGATAAATCTTAAGAATCCTTCACGGGAAGTTCTTCAGCATTTACAAATATTCAAAAACAGAAAGGTATCCGGATTAAAATCTGGATTAGGAAAGAAAAGAGGTGGCGCCTCCGCCACTCCGGGTATCGACCGCCAGAAGGCAGTTGTCACCTTAGCGTTGTACATGATGAAGGCGGCGAGTGCTGGTTACGGATTAGCGGCCTTCAATAATTGGTGGTCCGCGACCCCCGGTCTAACAGGCGTTATGTACTATGCCTCATCCTGGTGGGGCATAACTGTGCTATACTTTGTAACCGAAGAACTCGCTTCTGCGGCAAAAGAAGCTATGTTACCACTCAAAGTGGCAGTGAGCGCCGAGGTCAAGGACGTGAAGAATCGCATACGCCGTGGAAGTAGAGGCGCTGTGCGTGCAGTCGGTGAGAGAATGGTGCGTGCTGCCGGTCCGGAACGTGGACAGCATGACATCAGTGACTACATGCACAGCACAAGAGGACGGTCCCGGAGTCCGGGACCGGCGCGTAGAGTCACTGCTGCTCCTGCTCTTCGGATCGCGGGTCCGGCACAGAATGCGCTAAGTATGATGATGGGTCAGCGGAAACGGTCGTCGGACAGTGGCAGCGACAGCGATTCGGACTAGTAAAATCAATTCTTTTTTTGGGTTTTTCTTCTTGAAGAAACTGATTTTTTCATAGGTTTAATATCTTTATATTTTTTATTAGGTATAATCTTTTTATTATCACCTGCAGTAAGATACTGTGGATCTATTTTATCAGAACAATGTATTAAATTCTCTCTTAAATAGCAAACAAAGGTTAGTCTTGTAAACTTAAATTCAGTTCCGGCTGTTCCTATATCGGCGTTGTCTTTAAAAATATCATCTAACGCTAAATTATATTTTTTTTGTTCGGGTGTTTCATAAAGAGCAGTATTGGCGTGCCATTCGTGAACATCCATAGCGAGGAAATCACCATTTCTAACATCAAATCCTATTTTGTATTGGGGAAACACTGTATATCCACCAGAATATTTCCCACGTTCGATAACAGATAAATTTCCGAACCCGTCTTTGAAATCGCCACTATCTTTGTGTAACGCTGTTCTAAAATTGCGATTTACGGTAATAGTTGAAAATGCTGTATTTTTTATTTTTAAGTCCTTCCTCTTATTGGCCTGGTTCTTTTGCTTACGGTATGCCGAAGGAACCAACTTGGCAAATTGCTTGTCTATTTCATTGATAAAAGGAATACCGTTAGTATAATATTCAAAGTGTGTTCTCGTAAAATGCGTTAACCGACAAGGTAATTGTCCTAGACCGTTACTTTCTGTAAAACCAATTGGTGTAGATATTACAGGGTTTGAAACTTGCATTTTACTTTTTTCCCCATTGTCTAATATTTGATAGGTCATCCAATCTGATTTACACTTTGATACTTTTCTTTTTCTCCAGTATTTGGATCCAGGTTTTATGGGTCCGGCACCGGGTCCGCGTCCTCTTCCTGGTTTTGCCAGTTTGCTAAAATTTGTAAATCCTATTGTAATCTTATCTTGTGGTATAACTTTTTTCCTAAATTTAGCGAGTAATATTTTTTTACCATTGGTGTCTAGTCGGTAGACATCGGCGTCATGTTTTATTACCTTTGAAATACAACGTTCATCTATAAATTGTCCCTCCATTTTTCCCATTTCATCATCGGATATCTTTTCCTTCACAATATACTCTTTAACCATTATTCCTATTTATAGAAATAAAATTTAAAAATTAATTTAACTTAATATTCTGGTAAATTATTATCATACATAAAATAACCATTAACACATTTTTCCCGGTGAAATAATTTCTTATACTTCCAGAATATGTCGTATTATACAACTGAACCACTTCTGAATAAGTATATTCCCTCTTATCCAATTTCCTATTAACATGATTATGTAATTCTATCATCCAGATTATAAATTCTTGTTTAGATTCCAATCCCGGTGGATAACTATCCATATAATCTATTAATTCAAAACTACAAGTATCACAAGGAATTACGTTCTTTAACGAGTGTAAGAATGCTCTGTATCGATTTATTACTTCGACAGAGGGTTCTATCGGGTAATTAAAAGTTATAGAGTGTAAAACTGTCCACAATTGAGGTCCCCATACTTCTGGATTCATTTATACTATATACTATATAAGAGATTAAATATATATATATGAAATGTATAAACGTCGGTGTTCTTGTATAAATTGTGGAAAGATCGGGCATCACAGTAAACAATGTGATGAACCGGTAACAAGTCTTGGTATAATTCTATATCGAATTATTGATGACAAGATAAATATCGTAATGATTCAAAGGAGAAATTCCTTATGTTATGTTGAACTATTACGCGGTAGATATGAAAGTAGTAATGAAAAATATATTGTGTCGTTATTAAATAACATTACACCCGAAGAGAAAGAATGTTTGAGAAATCCAGACTTTGATATTTTATGGGATAATCTTTGGATGAATCAATCTAATAAACAATATAGAAGTGATTATACAAATTCCAAGAATAAATTTAATAAATTAAATATATGTGATTTATTAGATAAATCTGATAAATCCGGTAAAGTTTATGACACACCTGAGTGGGGTTTCCCTAAAGGTAGACGAAATTTCAAAGAAAATGATTTACCGTGTGCTCTAAGGGAATTTACAGAAGAGACAGATATTTCTATCAATAATATCAATGTGGTTAAGAACATATATCCATTAAAAGAAGAATTTCTAGCGAATAACAGTGTTAGATATAAACATATATATTACTTGTCTAAAATTAAAGATACCCATAAAAATGACACCTTAGGTATAAATCCAGAAAATGCGTCACAAATTACTGAAGTGGGTGACATTAAATGGTTTGACAAAGTGACGTGTTTAAATAAACTGAGGGACACAGATATTATTAAAAAGAAATTGGTAGAGGATATATTTATATTGATAGAAAGAATTAATAAAGATTTATATTTGAAGAACTATAATTAAATCACTAATTTAATTTAAAATGTGATTTAATATAAAATGGTGAAAACTCTTACCAAAAGAGGCAAAGAATTAGGCGAAGAATTAGAAAGTTTATACATGGAAAAAATAGAAGAACTACAGGGTAGCAGTGTAGATAATATGGAGATTAGGAATCAGTTGTATTCTATGTACACTACTAATAAAAAATTTAACAATGCTACTGGGGCAAAAGCATTGAAAAAAGTTATATTTAATACTTTTTCAGAAATACAAGAGGATAAACCAATAACAAAAACTAAATCAGGTTCAGATTATTCTTACCAACCATATTCAGGAACAAGTGCCGAAGATTTCATGATAAATACTACTTGGAAAAAAGAATTTCGTGATAATAAAAATGATGAGATAAAAGATAGATGTAGTGTTCCTGTTTTCCGGTTGACACCTCACCAATATTTATTAAGTAATTTTATGTCTCCTGACACTAAATATATGAGTTTATTATTATTTCATGGGACTGGTACTGGTAAAACATGTACTGCCATTTCCATCGCGGAAAATTTCAAAGACACTGTTGATGAATACGGTCGAATTATTGTTATCTGTGGTAAAAGTTTAAAGGATAACTTCTATACCAATTTATTTGACATTGATAAAATTGGTGAAGAAGATCAAGATTCCCAATGTATCGGTAGTGTCTATTATGATTTATTAAACGATGACGAGAAAACTAAAACAAAACACTTACAACATAATGCTATCAGAAGAAAGATAAATAAATTCTATGATATCTCAACATATTTCACCTTTGCAAAAGATTTATCTGATGAAAAATACAATCGGGATAAGATTTCTCAAAATAAGAATGAATACTCTTTGCCAAAAGAAATACATGATAAAAAAAAGCAGATGGCGTCTAATGAATACCGTGCGATGATACAAAAGAAATACTCAAATAGAGTGATAATTGTGGATGAAGTACAATCTCTAAGAGATGAAGATAACAGTGAATTTGATTTTAAATTAATAACTGATATTTTAATGGATATAGCATTATATTCAAGAAATACTCGTATGATATTGTTAAGTGCTACACCTATGTATAATGAACCAGGGGAAATAGAATGGTTAATAAATGTTATGCGTGTTAATGATGATAAAAGTCCTATTGAACATAATAAAGTATTCACTGAAAATGGGGATTTAACCGAAGAAGGGGGCGATATACTCGCTAAATATTCAAGGGGGTATATTTCTTATGTTACAAATGATGATCCAATTAATTTCCCACTTAGATTGTATCCAGATGTATACAATGACCCACTTTCAAGATATAATGTTTTATCAACGAATCACCGTGATTTTTTCAATGGTAAGGATTTAATAAGTAATAATAATTTTAATAAATTAAAATTATTCTGTCCAAATCCTTGGACGGTTAAAGACGGGATACAAAAAGACCTTATCCGTGAATATCATGAAAGTAAAATGGGGAAAAAAACTAAAACATTAGACTTATCTGAAGCGAACAAACTAACTCAAATGTCCTTAATTGTTTATCCAAATAGTACTATAGGTAGTATTCCAAGAGAATTAATGACATCCCGAGGCAATACTTACAAATACGCTAATACCTCTAAACCATTTCTAGAAATGGGTCAATTACAAAAATACTCTATTAAATTTTATGAAACCATTAAAAAAATAGCAGAGTTTATAGGCGATAAAGAATACGGTGTTACTTCCCCAACAGATGGTATTATATTTGTATACTGTTCCGAAGTTGAATCGGGTATTACTCCTTTCTGTTTGGCACTTGAACAATATGGTTTTTCCAGATATGGTGAAGAAACTAATCAACTAGATAAATCTGATTTAAAGTGGTCACCTATTTCTTGGGACGGAAGTAGAGAGAGAAAGAAAGGGCAAATAATAGACAAAGCAAAATATATAGTTATTACAGGCGATACACCTGTAGCAATTAGAGACAGACAAATAAGTGCTGCTAAAAATATTAATAATTTGAAGGGTAGAAATATCCGTGTTATAATTGGATCCAGGGTTATGGCAGAGGGTATTAGTTTAAAATGGGTTAGACAAATTCATATTTTAGATGCGTGGTATCATTTAAATAGAATTGAGCAAATTATAGGGAGAGGTCTCCGTTTCTGTTCGCACAAAGAGTATCCTAGAGATGAAAGAAACGTTATGGTTTATTTACATAGTATTGCCCCCATGAAAAATAAAACTTTAATGTTAGATTCCCATGATATGTATCTATACCGTAAAGCGTGGGGTAAATCTGTTCAAATGGGTAGAGTTGAAACTATTTTAAAAGAAAATTCTATTGATTGTGAATTGCATAAAAAAACAAATAACATTGACATTTCCAAATTATCGAAAGAAAATAAGAAGCATATCCCAAAACGTATTAAATTTACACAGAGGAAAAAAGGAATTGCTTATAAGAATAAAAGATACACCAAGAGCAAAAAATACAGTAAAAATTGTTCTTATACCGATACATGTGATTATACTTGTCACAAAAGGTCTAAATATAAGAAAGGGTCTAAAAAACCTATGACATTAAATAAAGATACTTACAGCATAATACACGAGGAGAAAAAAATAACGCAATGTATTAATCTAATTAAAACATATTACAGGACACATGTTTCAACAGATTTTGAAACCCTGTTAAAGTATTGCTCTCAAACTGGCAATCCTGAAGATTATAAACAAATTCTTGAATTCGCTTTACATATTATGGTAACTGATAAAATTTATATTACACACAATGGGAAGACTGGATATATTAAAAGATCAAATAATTACATCACATTTACACAGTATAATAGGAATGATGACCCGTTGTATTATCGTAAATCTGATTTAAAACGAAGAACATATAGAAAACCTATCAGATTATTATACACTAAGGTACACGAGCAAGATATCATTCTAGATAAGGGTTCTATAATAGATAAAATTAACGTAAATGGATTGGTAGATCTATTAAAACATTTCAATATGAAACCACAGGAAGAAGATAAATTTGTCCTGGAATATAATTTAGATAGATTAACTTACGATGAAATGAAAAATTTACTACCCAAAGTTTACCTTTCACAAAATGAAAATGATCGCGATAAACAAATTTATAATTATTTCAAAGATTCATTCTATAATGATGGTAAAACTGATTATGTAATACTATTTAATAATAGTATGAAACCAGAAATATTTAAAATAGATACGGATCTTTTGAAGGTGCGAGACGAACTGGACTTAAGATTGCTGAAGAATGTTCGGGATATTTATACGGATGAACAAGTGTTAGAAAGTTTAAAAAAGGGAAAAAAGGGAGACAAGGGGGACAAGGAAAAGAAAGAACAAGTTATTAGGAATAAGAAAACCAATCTTGAAAATCTGAAGAAACAGATTAAAAAAAATAATAATAAAATGATAGTTAATAACTCTTCACTAGAATTTTTAAAAACCCTTAGGGCATTTAAAAGCAATACAGACGCTAAAAGAATTAATCCCATTGGAAAAGGATATGGATTTATTAAATATAGGAGTGATAATGATGCCAGACGATTTCCAATGCACCAATCATCCGGGAAACTGGTAGGTGGAGAATTTGCAACTGCCATGGTTTCCACAAAAATAGGAAAGGGAATAGTTTGTACTA
>Ga0308013_10000945_pt1 | contig 14609 bp, 14 predicted proteins | sample Neamet181_FD_203131 | JGI IMG/M metagenome (GOLD analysis project Ga0308013, IMG submission 203131) | Marine microbial communities from water near the shore, Antarctic Ocean - #181 | ecosystem: Environmental > Aquatic > Marine > Unclassified | place: Southern Ocean | collected 2014-07-25
TGTAACTGCAAGATGCAGTGATTGCAAGGAGTCTGTATCGTCGTTTTGGTCAAGGTAAAAGGATGTTATGTTTTATATAATAAATTAAATTGAAATTCAACAAATATTCCAGGTCTCGACACCGAGATTGTCGACGTCTCTTCTTCTCTTGAAACCATCCGCATCAACTTTAATCTCTGCCCTAATGTCTTCTGGGGTAGTTCCCGGTATCATTAGCTCGTCTCCCGCATCTGAAACCCAAGGACTAGGGGATCCGTTTAAGTTCATGATACATATTGACGGCACGTTCGTGATAACGTATCCACCATTCCAATCAACAAGTGCTGAACTGAGAGGAGTCCACTGACCCGCTGCAGGATACAGTTGGTCGTCTACAGTAACTGGAGCCGCAAATCTTGTTATCGCAACAGATGTTATCAGAGTCTTGGTAGAATCGTATACAAACATTGTTCCTTCATATGGAGAACCTATCGTTACACTGGATCTACCGGCATCAGCGTTATCATCTATGTTTGCAGGGTTGGGGAACAGTTGAGCCAATTGGGTGAGTGGCCACGCTGGTGTAGCCTCGGAACCTACGCTATCTGCCCCACTGAATCCGCTAATGGGTTTATCTGCCCTGAGTATGACGCACCCGTCTATTCCGTAGTCTGCTGTGCTCCCTGCGTTGTCGTTCCCTACATCCTCGTTGATAACCCCTGTATCGATACGTTGAGGTGTCCCCGAGTTGACGGTGACCAATCCTGTATCCCCCGCGGCTATCCCTCTCCTGTACCACCTAACTTGTGTATTTGCTTCCTGTGCGGTAACCCTGCACCGTCTATTCCACACGATTACTTCCAGTACCATGGGAGCTAATAGCCTATGATCTCTGTCATCTGTGGTATTTGTACCACAATATACATCTGTTGTAGCAACGACGACAAATTCTCCTGTAACTGAATCTCCACACGCGAGTACTGTGGACCCGAATGGTTCAATAGTAACTGGCCCGTCAACAATGGTGACACTATCCGACGAATATAACGTGACAGTACTCTCCAGCCCAGCCGAAGTTACATAAACTTGACTTGTTCCACGTAGTGCGTAGAATCTAAAGTATGTATCACTCAATGAAGATATCCCGAATGGCATAGGGAAAGGAGCACTAAATCCCATGATACCCTTTGTGGTTCTAAACACGGTTCCTGAAGGGAGGTTATAGTTTAGAATCTCTCCTCTACTCATTGTCACAAGATATACAAAGTCGGTATCACTAGGTTCTCTCTTGTATATTTCATTGTTGTCACCAGCCGACCCAAACCCTACCGTGAAACCATTTGTAAGGGTATCTGTGAATGCAACCATGTCAGTTAGCCCTGGATTACCTGAAGCTCCTGCCTTTTTAGAGTTTTCTATAGACACTATCCCATCAACAGTAACCTGCATACTCTGTAAAAGATCTGTGATTGTCTTGTTAACCCAATCTGCTGCAAATGTAGAATCTTGTACAGTTTCGTTCCACGCAAGTAGGTTATTGTGCAAAGGCACTAGATCGGCATTATAATTTGTAATATCTGCGAGCTCGTGTGTCTTTGGAACCCATCCATCAGGGAATGCTCCATCGGTAGCATTAACATTGAATGACACGTATTCTCCATGTGTTTCAGCTGCTATGGTCACATCTACAAGCTGATCTAGATTAAGAGAATCTGATACCACCACTACGGATCCACACGAAACTGTACTTGCCATGTCTTTATATGGTATATATATTTTTTAATTGTATATGTTTACGGAGTATAAATATGTATTTACAAATTAATCCCCTAAAATATATCTCTTCCATGTAGGTCGTGGGAATTCTAACGTAGAATTAACACCTCCACATTTTCTATTAAGTGCGAATATATCATCTTCGTCAACACCATGGAAAACGATGATAGAAACAATGTCTTCCCACAAAGTCTTCAAGAATATTTTGAATTTGGGACTAGGATATTCCAGGTCCTTTGGTACAATCATGACAATTTCCCCAGGATTAATCCTGAAATGTTCGGCACACATACAACGTACACGAACATGATCCGTGTTTGAAGTATATGCTTCAGCAATTACTACATACATTCTTACGGATGGTTTCCTAAGTAAACATTGTGAATTCATGTTGAATACGCATTTTCTGACACAATCAGTGCACTGTTTGTCTCTCCGCAATCTCTTGATATCGTTCAGTGTCGGTTTCAAAGAGTCATTGTGTATTTTTTTAAGTGAAGGATTATATTCGATGATGTGTCGTTTGATAATCTCTGGAACATCGTTCCAAGAAATTTGGTCTTGATCTTGATGATTAGAAATAATCATTCTATACATTGAATATATTTAAATTTTATTCATATCGACATGTCGATGATAAGCGCACCCTGCGACTTGCTCTTAGCTCCAAGCTTACAGTAGCTTATACTGGGGAAGCTATTCTGGAACTTCCCCGTCTGCTTAGACACCAGGCTAAAAGCGTTCTGAATGAACTTCTCATCGACTACCTCTGACTGCCCAATGTATTGCCGAAGGGGGAGATATTTCTCTTGGTACAACATATTATTGAGATTAACCCGTACAACCAAGTCGTTAACTCCTTCCAACCCGGGAGCAACTAACTCATTTTCTAGGTTATACTTATTCTTTCCCTCCCTCATCTCCCCGACAAGACTCCACACAGATGAAAATACATGACCCATCCCCCCTCCTGTCTCGCTTATTGCCAAGGCAACCTGTGCAAGCCTGTCGCTCTTCGAAAGAGGAATGTCTTCACATGTCAACCCTTCACCGAGAATGATGGATGATCCTAATCGTACAACATGACTCTTGTACTTCTTCTTGGCCGGCTGTTCATCCGTGTCTACCTTCCTTTTCTTGGTAGGTTCAACCATTGTGAAAGTCCCATCCATCACCTTACGAGATTTGGTCGGCTCTACAAAGTTAATGAGCTTCACGAAATCCTTGGCAATGTCATCCCCCCCGGTAAAGTCTAACTGGGCAAACAAGTCTTTATCTCTCGCCATAGAATCCTCATCTACCTCACCACCACCTGTAAATAAGTCAAGGTTGGATCCAGATTGTTGTGACGCTATTTCCGCTATCTTTACAGATGCCTCTGCCTCTTTCATGGCAGCCTCTGTCCTACGCATAGCATATTCCGCATCCAACGTTCTAAATTCAGCCTCCCTCATGCTAGCTTCTGCCCCCCTCATGCTAGCCTCAGCCTCTCTCATCCTGGCAATCTCTCGTCGGTGGTTGTTCTCGTGTGATTCCAGTATAGAAGCTTTCTCTATCTTCTCCTCCTCCTTGATCATGTTACGCCTTGAAGAGTCCCTTGCCATCTTATCCTCCAGAGAAGAGATGACGTTCTTCATGTGGTCGTGGTTATTTCTATTTTCACATACGTGATTGCAGCATGCAAGTACGATGGAAGCCATCCTCAAGTCTGAAGGTGTCTCGTGCCTCATAATCTCCATAGATAGCCTCACGACAGTTGATATAAAGTCCGTATTCTCGTCGATGATCTCTGCCTTCCTGATGATAACCTCTCGTTGTTTTGAACCATAGAACCCTCTTGTCTTGATAAAATTGTAGATGGGTCCATATGTCTCAGTAGAAATGTCAAACTCCTCTCCTAAAACTTCCGATGTGTTGAGAATGTCGATAATCTTGTTCATGATTGTATCTGAGAGGTAAATGAAGAAGTGAATAGGTGGGGGGGGGATGGGAAAGTATGACAAATGATCAAGTATGGATTATATATTCCAAATCATGATAGCAAGGCGTTATATATTGATGTTATTTAGTAAATTATAAGTCAGTTACTTTTATACGGTTATTCTAATTGGAGGAAATACGTGGCATTTTCCAGTCTTAATATCCCTGTATTTACCTGTTTCGCATTTTTTCTGTTTATTGTACTGCTTCCATGCGTTAGGGTACTGTTTTAGGTCAGCAATCATTTCAGATTCTGTGAGTCCTTTTTTAACAATGTGCTTCCTCCATCTATTGAGAGTTAGACCACTCCCATTGGACCCTATTGATACTACTTTCATTCTATTAAGTAGTCTCTGAACCTGGTCTGATTCAGACGCATCCATTTCAATTTCATGGAAGTTAGGGTTCTTCCTGAGTATTTTCATGTGTACACACTTCCCTGTTTCCATGACAAGTGCTCTGCCTCTGGTGCATTTGTTGGAGATGATTTCTTCCTGGAACTCTATGAATCTTTTTTCATTGGTCATGATACTTTCCAAAGATTCACTTGCAGTCAGTATCTGGTTACTGATATCCTTCCTCCATTTACCAAGACTGGATGTAATCTTTTTGGTGGATGATTTTTTCTTAGTGGAAGATTTTTTCTTGGTAGGCGATTTCTTGGTAGGAGACTTCTTGGTAGGCGATTTCTTGGTAGGAGACTTCTTTTTTGTCGCGGCATTTTGACATCTACCATTGGCGTTACGGATCTGACCACTCTTACATTTCTTTAGACATTTACCGTTTGACACTCTTTTTTCTCCATTTTTACATTTTTTAACACACTTTCCTGTCATGAAGTTGTATTCCTTACCTTTTGAGCACACTGTCTCTCTCTTTTCCTTCCGTAATTGTGATTTCGCATATTTACGTGTTTTCAGATCCTTCTTTGCCTCGGATCGTGTAAACTTTTTATCCTTGATATGCTTCCTCCATTGTTGCAAATCCATGTCTATTTTTTTCATGTATTTACTCCACGCCTTGGCATTGTTTTTGATAAGTTTCATCATTTCCTTTTTGGTTAATCCTAAACTTTTTTCAAGGCGCCTTACACCTTTTAATGTGAGATCATGTCTTTTTCCGAAAAATTCAGAATATGCCTTTTTATTCTTTCTCAAGCTGATCATCCTATTTTTTGGTGTCAATTCCAGAACACCTTTACTCCATTTATCGTAATTTTCCCTTTGTGGTGCCATTTCTCATATACATTATTACCAATATTGTATATCTCATAAATGGCAAGTTATGTTTTTTTATAAATTCTACATATAAAGAGTATGACTATATCTTCATCAGAACTTTGTTTAGGAAGGGCACTCGCGTTTACATTTGGTTCTTTCTCACATATAATGGACGTAAGTATCGACACCCTTCCCAAAGAAGGTGTAAAAGATATAGAATCTGGTCTGACCGTCAACCGGTGTATAGTGACTGATTATGACGCGTTGGAGACCGTTTTTTTCGATTCAATCCTCGACGTGGGGAGTGATATGGTTATAATAAAATTATACGGGGATGTAGGGATACCCAGCCATGACGTGATGATTTTAGTTGTGAATAAGGGGTTTGATTCCTTAGTATTTTACAGGAATTCCTGGGGGTATGATTTAGACACAAAAGAGTACAAAAAGATGGATAAAGAACACCCTATAAAAAAATTGGCCAGACTTGTTTCCATTCCCCATGTGATATTTGTCCTCCCCGAAGATTCTATGATTAAGTGTGGTGCCCAACATCTATCAGAAGAATGCAGCCGTCGGGACAATTCTATTGAGATATGTGTAGCCGATAGGAATCTAGGTGCATGTGTTTCATGGAACGATATGTATATAAAGAAGATCCAGGACTGGTTGCGTAATAAGCGCATAAATTTCGGATTTGAAGATGCTCTACCCGAAATAAAGTCACAGCTTGTTGAGATAGACTCTTCATTGGTTTTTGGCGATGAATCTCTGACGAAAATATCTGAATACGGTGCAAAGCGTTGGGCGAAGTCCCCTTTTATCCCGTATGAGATGTTACGTGAAATATTTGACACTATACCATCTAGTTTATCGGAAATCCAATTCAAGACTATAACTAATTCGTATGACAAATTCATGGGAAACATACCCGAATCTGGAGATCATGAAACTCTTCTCCCAGAAGCATCGCTGTTTTTAAAAGAGTCTTTGGGTTACGAACTTCTTGTACGAGATTCCTATAAACTTACTGGGATATGTGATGGTTTAAAAATTAAGATAGGGACATATAGTTGTGGAGAATTTATTATAGACATGGTTATGGTACTGATTGCATGTAAAAACAGAACAATGAGTGATGAAATTTCAAGTGGTAAAAGAAAATTATCTATGGATAATATCGAACCAAGGAAGACATTCCGTCGGGCAACATCATTTATAGATCTTTAAAATATATCCAATATGTAACATGGAACACGAAAAAGAACGCCGAGAAGCCATACAATCTATTCATGAAGCCATGGATGTTATTATGCTTCAAGTAAGTGATGTTGATAGTGTGGAGAGATTATACGAAATACGTGACAAATGCCTCCAATCTTTGGAACCCTTTCCCAAAGTAGAAAATTGTGAAAAATACAAAAGATCTATAGGTAAAATAAAATCTATCGTGGATAAAATTAAAAATTAAAAATTAAAAATCCATAACCATGTCGCCACTATGTCCCATTAATTCGACATGACAAAGCTTTCACAGAAGAAACGATGCATGAGAATGTCCAGGGCACTGAGATCATCTAAAATACTAGAAATGGCTTCCAACCATAAGAAAAGTACGTCTATAGATGAGCAATATGAGAGATCTTTTGAAATAATGCAAAAGATTGCGAGTCATGTCCGAGAATCTAAAACGAGTGGTTGGGAGAAGTCTGTTCGGTCATTGGAGAGTTCTTCAAGTTATGGGAGAGATATTTTAACATCACTAAAGAGTCGTAGGGATGGTGATATGCTTAAGATGATCACCGATGATCGCATGGAAAGTATTCGAGAAGATGTATCTTACAATCTCGCGGAAACATTGGAGAATGAGAATGTGACAACCGATACATTTAAACATAAGGATCTTGTTATGCCACAAATTGAAAAGGTCAATGAGGCAATATTAGGAGAAGTTGGTATAGATAGAGATGATATCACTGATATAATAAATATGGGAGACATCTTTGATGATGGAGAATGGATTAAAACTGGGAAATATAAGGATTTTTCAGATAATTTGGATAGAATTGGAATAATCCCCAGGATGGATTATATTTCAAACTATATGGGCCTAGTGAATAGCACTAAAAAATTAATTTAATAACATATTATATTCAATATATACCCAATGACCATGATGGATACTATATATATGAATGCAATCTGGTACACTTGATGTGTGTAATCCCAGTCATCATATTGTACAGTTTCATTATACATATGTGCACAGTGATACATTTCTTGAATTTATTTCAATAATATAGAAGTTTAAGATTGCCCTGAAGCATCAACGCCAAAGATCCGTGGATTCAAGACGAGTCAGGATTTAATAATGAGAATTTTGTATATTTAATAATTTACCCCGGAGATTCCTGAAGTTTCAACTGGTCTTTATGTGCTGCCTTTCTACTAAAACTAACCGCATCAATTAGAACAGTAAACAACTCAATACCATTCCCCTTGAAAAGTGCCATCTCGGCAAAATTTTCCTTTGAAATTTTGAAATGTCTTCCGTAATCCTGTATCGCCCCTTTAACCGGACACTTGTTATCCAGCAACCACATAATCATCTTATATTTATCCTCATCAGAGTGTATAGCAATAGGTTTAGTAGTCATAAATAAATCCTTTTTCCCCAGAATATAAAGAAGAATAGAAGAATCGTCGCTCAGACGAGGACAGAGATCCATCAAATCATATTTTTTACTTTCAGGCTTCCAGTGGTAAACTCTACTGCTGAAACCAGATTCTGTACTGAAATTACACCCAGATCCATATAACCACTTTACAGTCTCAAAGTCTCCTCTTTTCGCAACAGGACCAATAATGTTCCTGAACGTAAACTCCTCGTAAAAATCACAAGAAGTATTTTCCCTAAAATAACATTGGGCATCCCATGGGAACTCCCCTCCCGTGATTTTCTCATATCTGCCGTGTATCTCCAATAGGCACTTAGGATCCCCGTATTCTGAAACACGCATCATAAAAGCAGCCATTCTATCTACACCCATGGTAGAAAAGTCTACCGTAGACAAATATTCACCAATCATGTTTACATCAGACGCAGCATAATCTATACTCGTAGTCTTCGACACAGAAATCCAGTCTTTGCAAATTATTCCCGTAAAGAGGAAGCTTTCAGGGGAAGAAAACGACTGTACCACTTTATTGATATCCGTCTTGAGTAGAACACTGGATACGAAGTCTTCTTCTTGTGTGGAAGATGATGAGCGCTTCATTGTCGATATTGTAGGTGGGGTTGTGAATTGTGATAGATGGGGGAGTGATATGTAAAATATACCTACATGCATAAATATAGAAAACCCGGGGCTGACATGGTGGCCTTCAAGGTTATTTTAACCTTTGGTATTTGGAACACACTTGGTCCGATATAATATTTATTATCTTTACAAATTATAACATACAGATAAAGAATACAATGGCTCCCTCTGCATGTGTTAAAAAATGCATGAAATCTAAATCTAGAACTACCAAGCCCAAGTCCAGGACTGTAACTAAATCTACCAAGTCCAGGACTGTAACTAAATCTTCCAAGTCTAAGTCTTCCAAGTCTAAGTCTTCCAAGTCTAAGTCTTCCAAGTCGAAGTCTACCAAAAAGTGCACTCTCCCCGCCAAGCGTTACATCGTACTGAAATGCGCCAAGGTATCTTCCAAGAAGCCTATCTCCTCTCAAGGTAAGGTTATCACAATGAAATGCACCAGCGCTTCTGCCGCAGGTAAGTTTGCCACCGCCATGTACAAGAAGACCCATCGTCAGATGAAATCTGTCTACCTGTACCGTAAGGGTAAGGTTACTAAATTCTCCATAACTTTCAAGGTATCTAAGACAACAGGTAAGAAGGTAGCCAAGGCAAAGTCCGTCAGAAAGACCGATGTTAAGTACTCCAAAAAGTCTTCCCCATGCAGAAAGAGCAAGAAGTCTCTGACCAAGAGATGCAGCAACGGAAGTCGTAAGAGCAAGAACAACAAGGTATGTCTTAGAAGACTGGGTAAGTCGTCCAAGTCCGCCGGAATTCCTGTACTTTCTGGACTACTCTCCGTATTCTCCGGGAAGACAGATGCCGAGAAGGAGAAAGAAGCACACCTTGCCCGTGTGGAAGCCTCCAGAGCTGCCGGTATCGCCATGAGGGCCGCTGCCCCCGCCAAGGCTGCTGCCATGGCTGAAAGACAGGCACACCTTGCCCGTGTGGAAGAATCCAGAGCTGCCGGTATCGCCATGAGGGCCGCCGCTCCCGCCAAGGCTAAGGCCATGGCTGACAGACAGGCACACCTTGCCCGCGTGGAAGCATCCAGAGCTGCCGGTATCGCCATGAGGGCCGCCGCCGCTGACAAGCAGGCACACCTTGCCCGCGTGGAAGCATCCAGAGCTGCCGGTATTGCCATGAGGGCTTCTGCCGCTGCCAAGGACAAGGAGATGGCTGACAAGAAGGCACACCTTGCCCGCGTGGAAGCATCCAGAGCTGCTGGTTTCGCCATGAGGGCCGCCGCCGTCGAAAAGGACCGTGTGTTTGCCGAGAACTTGGCCTCCAAGGAAGGTCCCGGAATCATCGGATCTATCTTCGGTACATCCACCAACCCAAACAACTAAACCCGGATAACTATAAAAACTTAATTTAATTCTAATCAATATCCTTTAAACCTTGACCATGACGTCATTTTCGTCAACACCGCTATAGTAATCACTATCGTAATCGTAATAATAATCATCATCTTCCAACTCATATACTTCCTCCAAATCATCTCCGATTCCTGTATATGCCTCAAAATCTTCATAATCACACCCACATGTGACGATTATGTCATCATCCTTGATGTCAAACTCCGTCTTACCATGAGACGGGTTACATACCGACCATCCTTTCCCCCCCTCCGATATTTCGACAGGGTGGTGATCCAACCCCATTTCAAAGATATTCGCAGCGCATATCGTAGTGGTTGAATCAAATCCGTAGAAAAACAGGTAATATTGTCCTTCGTTCAACATTACTACATTCTTACCACTCCCAGAATCTATAGACGAGAATACTGGTTCCAATTGGTGGTCAAATCTGTTGGCCTTATAGCACCCATTGGATGATGGGAATCTCTTTGAAACAATCGTAAAAGAATCATTGTATACACACTGTTGTCCGTTGCAACACATAACTGCCATGAATGTAAGGATGTAAAACAGTATAGACGCCATATCTACCAATTGTGCCAGTGGTGGTGCTTATCGTCTATACAAATTTAATATTTAATAATTGTTTAATTTGTGAATTTTAATATGTGATTATTTCTTAATGCAATGAATATATTCAGATGGTGTATATTATTAACACTTGTGTCATGTTCAATTTCATCATACTTTATATCCAGCGTGGTTGACAGGTATATACAAAGATCGTCCAAGAATATATACGACACCCGAGCATCAAATTCTGCTAGTAATATCATAAATTCGATTTCTAACCTAGAGACATTGTCATCTATCACTGTTTCATTGGAAGCTGTTGATAAGATAAGTGTTCCTTTTTTCAATGCTGTGTGTGCAGAGTATTTTATTCGAGATACGTCAATTTCAAGAAGTGTTTACATTGAAAGAATTCCTATACACCTACAGGATGAAGTTGAAAAATACCTTACCGATACATATAACGAGACAGTTTCTATAAGTCCCATAGGTCCTTCTTTAATACCTGGTGAAGATTTATGGGTTGTATTTAACATTTTCCCATTTGTATATCCAATTGTAGGTCTAGAGTTGTTCAGTGACCCCATAAGAAGAGATCTTATAGAAAGATTGTTGATAAGTGAAACACCACAAACAACCTATAATATACCACTTGTCGATACTGGTGAATCTGGTTTGATATCAATGCAGCCAGTTTCTAAGGGTGGGGTTATATCCGGGGCTACCATGAGCGTATTTAGATATGAAATTTTTTTTACACGCCTTTTTGCAGAATTCTCAGAGAGATATCCAGAGCCTACCGAATGCGTGTATATAAAAGATGATCTTGTCTACAGTACCGGAATTTGTCCTGTGTCACCTATACTTGACGATTCTTTTATACATGTAGTGTCTCTGGATGCACATGTATCGGTTTCTAAGTACAGGTATAGTATGACATCTGTATTCCCAGTAACAATGTCGTGTTTACTATTAATAATAGTGGTTGTACTGGGTATACTACTACAGTTTGAAAAGAGACGAGAGAAAGCTATATCCCAGTCCGAATTTAAGAGTAGATTTTTATCCGATATTTCTCATGAAATACGTACACCAATGAATGGTATAATTGGTTCTTATGAATTGTTGGTAGATAAAATTACTGGGATCGAATCATTGGCTCACTTGGAAACTATTAGAACATGTGGGTTTTCATTATTGGAACTCATCAACGATGTTCTGGATATTTCAAGTATTGAATCGGGAAATATGATTATAAGATTATCAGATGTAAATTTTATAGAATGTATACAAGATTGTATACGCAAGTGTTGGATTACATATAAGAAAACAAATGGTATCAATAACAATTCCGTGGAATTGAATTTGATAATTGGTGGGAATTTTCCCCTTTCTATTATTTGCGATGAGCGTCGTATAACACAAGTGATAAACAACCTTGTGAAGAATGCATTGGCGTTCACGTCACAAGGGTCTGTGTTGGTACATATTGATGTATCTAATCTTACAGAGGACAGATGTTCGATAAGTATTTCTGTTGCCGATACAGGTGTGGGTATGGACCCGTCTCATATAAAACATGTGATGACACCATTTACCAGGGGTCATGATCACCTGGATGCCGGTGGGTCTGGTCTGGGTCTATCTATTTCAAATGGGTTGTGTTTACTGATGGGAGGGAATTTAGAATGTAGGAGTGAATTGGGAAACGGTAGTAAATTCTTTTTCAAGTTGGACGTACGTGTACGTGTGTCATCCCCTAACACAGACTCAATCTTCAACACGTACAATCAAGAATATATGGGTGAAAATCCAATACAGATGAACCCTATGGACAGTATGGTTCGTATATTAGAAAGCATAATCCCCACTGTTCTTGTAGTGGATGATATCAAAGTGAATCGTCTCGTATTATCCAAGATATTGTCCAATATGGGAATCATTGTAGACACATGTGTTGATGGACAGGAAGCAATCGACATGTGTAAAAATAAGAAATATTCTTTAATATTCATGGACATGGTTATGCCTAAAGTAAATGGTATAGATGCTACAATTTCTATAAGAAAGAGTGGTCTCAATCAAGACGTATGTATCGTATTTGTCAGTGCAGACATTTCTTCTAGTTCATATGACAAATGTATTGATTCTGGTGGAACAGATCATATAACTAAACCTGTCACGAAGACGGTTTTAATGGGTAAATTGTGTAAGTATTTGCTACCTCAGGAAGTAGAATGTGTGAGGAGAAGTTTAGAAATAGAAGAAGTTTAAAGTAAAAATGCACTGGAACATCAACGTTTGGTCTCATCGATCCCAAGCGAGCCAGTTAAGACAATATTGGTTGTTAAAGTGTTTAATTTTATTTCCCAATCCTTTCATAGTAGAAATACATATCAGGATCAATCAGTTTCCTGGTCACCACATGCAGGGTATTCTCCGCGCGGTACATTATTCTGCACCCCCTCCTTTTCTTGTACCCACTGAGTATATCAACTATTTTATTGATCCCTAAACCTTTCGAAGCACCATTCTCCACTACCGATTCAACCTCCTTGATAGCTCGGTAGTAAGTTGTCGAAGTGTTCATTTTATGAATTGTGATGGGTGTGGGTACAGATAATAATATTTTTGTGTAAAAAATACGTTACAGGCTTTAAAAACGCCTATTTAATTAGAATGTGTATAAAGGTACGTTTATTTATATTCTATAATAAGTAAAAGCTATAATGGAAGTAAATTTCTTTTCCGATAATATCCTTATAGATTTGACAGAGGATGACACACGTCCTTCTAAAAGAGTAAGATGGAATCCTCCCGAATTAAACATCTCAATGATCTCTTCCTGTCCCAATGAATCTTCCAAGACCCATATTTGTATTGGCCATGCTATGGCAAATGTATTCGGAGAAATATTAGATGACTTGGGGGAAGAAGTTGAAGACAATGAGGAAGTTGAAGACAATGAGGAAGTTGCAGATGAATCTATAGATGAAGAAGAAAGATCTATTTCTGGAATACTGGAAACAATCAAGAGTTTGTTTAAGATGAACAGGGATGAAAACGGAAATGGTCTTACAGAATTACCAATGGGATCTATAAAAGATCATTCGACTACTATGTACACATATCGTTCAAATGTTTCATATATCTGGTATATAAATCCTTGGGGTTTTACAGCAGATTATGATAAATTCCAAGAAATCCAAGATAGGACTTCATGTTTTCTCATAGATGATTTTATCAAACCATCTCATCGTCTTTCTATGGAAGATACATTGAATAGTCCTCTCCCACTAGGGTTGGTTGATCCTGATACTACATTCTGTTACTATGCGCATATGGTATGGTATGCAGCTTCTGAAAAATCTCGTAGTGAGGCCATAAGGTGGAATTCTCAGTTCACATCATTGGATATACTGAAAGGTCACCCTACTACAATACTATTCCTTATGACACGTGAAAGACGACTTGTAAAAGATATTAGGATGTTACACCCATTGGAATCTATGAATCCAATTGGACCTCAGTCTAGTGGTGATTTGGATGGTATCATATGTAAGAAATTATTAGACGATGACGCAGTTGGAGCATGTGTCCCGTGGACAACTATTTATGGAGTGATTACGGATAAATTATTTGACCAACTTCCTATAAAAGAGAATAACCACAATCTTGTAATGAGAATCATAAATACCGTAAAAGAACAAGCATTATGTGGAGAGAGAAATGCGAAATATCTACTAGGTAAGATTATGTTCCATGAAAGAGTTAAACCCTATCAGGCAAATTTCTTGGGTGAGATATATAAAGAGATTCCAGAATTGGAAGGTGAATTATTGACAAATATATATATGAAAGAGGTTGTAAGAAATTATGATATTTTCCAAGAAACTGGTTCGATAGAAGAGTTCATTATCGGAATTGGAGTCAAATCCGTACTGAGGAATCTCAAAGAGTTTATGGTACAATATGAGGAAGATGGTGGTGAACCAGCACAATTGGTAAATATAATTTTATTATTGGTAAATTGTAAATTAACGGAAATCTTTTGATCAGATTATATTAATTATTAAAAATTTATTTTTTTAACACGCACCATTATCATTCTGTATCGATGACGTCTCCCAGTATTCTTGATTACGTAATGATTCTTATAATAATTGTGTATCTGGTTTCCAGATGGGTGGATTATGAGGCAAGTGGTACCAATACTACAACTTCATTGGTACGGATTATAACAGAGTCCATAGTTATCATTAATATAACATGTAACGGTTTCAAGTATTTTTCAATGGGATCATGGGAAAAACGTGCAATGCTCCGTATGGAAAAGGTCATGATGGAGATTAAAGAGTATATAACTGATCTTAAAATGGATATGGTCCAGGCATCTAATCGGAGTGCTACAGGCTCCGGAG
>Ga0308013_10000958_pt1 | contig 14534 bp, 11 predicted proteins | sample Neamet181_FD_203131 | JGI IMG/M metagenome (GOLD analysis project Ga0308013, IMG submission 203131) | Marine microbial communities from water near the shore, Antarctic Ocean - #181 | ecosystem: Environmental > Aquatic > Marine > Unclassified | place: Southern Ocean | collected 2014-07-25
AATATCTAATGCATTATTCTTACAAAAAAAAGGTTTTGATGTAACTATTTTTGATAAAGATGAACCAGGTAGTCCTGCCGCATCTTATGGTAACGCTGGTCATTTTTCACCTTATGCATGCGTGTTAATGAATAGACCAGATGTTTTAGCCGATGTTCCAGCAATGCTTTTAAGCTCAACTGGCCCATTAGCTCTTAAGTGGAACTATGTCCCAAAAATGATTCCATGGTTTCTAAAGTTTATAAGAAATTGCACTACAAATAAGATGATGCATACCGCAAAAAATATGCACCAAATTTTAGACTTAGCGCTGCCTGCTTATGATGAACTGTTTGATGAAATAGATTTAGAAGGATTAGTTGAAAAAAAAGGAATTTTATATATTTGGAACGATCAAAGTTTAAAAAGTAGAGAACTTGAAATTAGAGTAAGAAATGAACTAGGTGTTGATCAACAGATTGTGACTCCAAAAGAAATCCATGATCTAGAGCCTCATATAAAACCATTCTATCATGGTGGTGTTTATTACCAGCATGGTAGACATGCCAGAAATCCAAAAAGAATTCTTTTAAAGTTATTTGATCTTTTTTTGAAAAAAGGAGGAAAATTTTTAAAGATGAATGTCCAGGATATTAATTTTGATGGTGATAAACCTGCTGTTAAAACTGAAACTCAAAGATTCATTTTTGATAAATTGGTAATCGCTTGTGGAGCTTTTTCTAAAAGATTAACAGATAATTTAGGTGAAAAAATACCCCTTGATACTGAGAGGGGATATCATGTTCATTTTAAAGGCTATGATCACTTATTAAGTAGACCTGTGATTTTTTCTAACAGAGGCTTTGGAATTACCCCAATGGAACAGGGACTTAGAGTTGTAGGAACTGTTGAATTTGGAGGTTTAAAAAACCCTCCATCTAAAAGAAGAATTAAAAATTTAATTAATAATGCAAAATATATGTTGGATGATTTGCCCGAACATGAAGATGAATGGATGGGATTTAGACCCAGTCTACCAGATTTTTTACCAGTGATTGGGCCATCAAAAAATCACAAAAATGTCTTTTATTGTTTTGGTCACCATCATTTAGGGTGGACACTTGGGCCGATATCTGGAAAAATTATTTCAGGAATGATTGCCAATGAAAATACAAATTTAGATTTAAAAGCTTACAGTTCTCTTAGATTTTCTTAATAAAATTTATTTAGTATCTAATACCACGATTGTTAAATCATCTTTTTGAATATATTTTTTGTATAATACACTTTCAATTATTAACTTAAGTCTTTCATTTTTAGGCTTATCTTTAAACTCAGTTATGTATTTTTGAAACCCTTCTGAGCCAAGTTCTTCTCCTTTAAGATTTTTTATTTCAGTAATTCCATCAGTAAAAATATAGATTGAAGATTGCTTAAAACTAATCTTATATTCTTTGTAAATTGTTTTTGAAACTATTCCCAAAGGCGGTCCGGCCTCATTAAAATTTGAAAAATTGTCATCTTTATCAAATATTATGGGTGGTTCGTGACCAGCATTTGCAAGTAATAGTTCATTAGAGTTACTGTCATAAATTCCAATAAGCATTGTAACAAACATACCCCTTGATACTGTTTCACAAATTTCATCATTTAATTGCATTAATAAACTCGATGGTGAGAAGTTATTTTTGCTTAGACAGCTATATAGGCTAGATGCTTTTGACATTAGTAATGAAGATTTAATTCCCTTACCAGAGACATCAGCAACTCCAAATCCATATTTACCATTGCCTAAATCATTAAAGTTATAAAAATCACCAGAAATAATTTTAGCAGGAATATTGATTCCAGCCAGGGGGAAAGAATCTTCTTTATTATTAGACAACAATGATTTTTGGATTTCACCAACAATTTCAATTTCTTTTTGAGTTTTATTTTGTTCAATCATATCCTTCGCCATTTTTGCATTTCTTATTGCTAAAGCTGCAGGTGTAGATAATAGTTCTAAAAGTTTACGATCATCTTCAATGAACAATTTATCTTTAGTTTCTTTATTTAAACAATGAATAACTCCAATACATTCATTAGCTACAATTAACGGAGAACATAAAACAGAGTAAGTTGTAAAATTAGTTTTATTATCTAAGTCAAAATAAAATTCAGCAATATCTCTTACATCTTTTCTAACATTTCCAACTCGTATACATTTTTTTTGTTCTATAGCTTTTGCCATAACACCATCTTTTAAATCTAGTTTATAATCTTCTAAATAATTTTGATTTAAAGATGCAATACACTCAAATTTATTATTATTGATTAAAAAAATATTTGCAGCTTGAGCACCCAGTCTTGAAATAATAATCTTTAGTGCTGTATTTAAAGTTTCATTAAGATCAAGTGATATTGCAAATTCTTGGTTAATTTTATTAATAATCTGAAGATCAATTTTATCTTGTTTTATATTTTGATTATCTACACTTGCAGGTTTTTTTGAATTAAAAAAAATCATTTTATTTTCTAGTAATTTAACTCTTTTTTGATAAATTTACCAAATATGGAAATCATTTTATATAGTCCAAATTTTCATCTTCATTTAAATGAGGCGGCATTGATGGTTCAATTTTTGATTGATGGTTTTATTGGTATAACAGGTCAATTTAAGCTTTAATCCAATCTCATAATTCAGTGGATATAATTTTTATCATTATCATGGCTGGACTTTGGGGAAGTTTCGCTAACGTTTGTATCTACCGATTACCACTCAATAAAGGTGTCGTGTCAGGAAGATCTTATTGTCCAAATTGCAAAAAAAAAATTGCCTGGTATGACAATATACCAATTATTTCATATTTGTTAATTTTAGCAAAATGTAGAAAGTGTAAAAAAAAAATTTCTTTCAAATATCCATTAGTTGAGTTCATAACAATTATAACTTTTTTAACAATTTATTTTATATATGGAGTCACCATGACTACTATATTATTAATTATTTTATTTTTAACATTTATTATAATTTTTTTTATAGATTTAAAACATTTTATCATTCCAAATAGTCTAACTTTTTCAATGATGGTTTTAGGTTTTATCAAATCATTTAATCAAAACTTAATCTCACTATTTCCAAATTATTTAAATTCATTATTAGGTGGCATACTCGGATATGGCATTATTTGGTCAATTATATTTTTTTATAAACTCGCTAGAAATAAAGAAGGCATGGGTTTAGGAGATGCAAAGCTATTAGCAGTTATTGGATTTTGGTTTGGATGGATTGCCATACCTTTTGTGATATTTAGCTCATCAATTATTGCGTTAATCTCAGTTATACCAAGCCTTTTAAATAAATCTAAAAAACTTTCATCTGAAATACCTTTTGGACCTTACATTATTATAGGATGTATTTTATATATAGTTTTTATTGAACAATATAAAAATTTATTATTTGGATGATGAGTAAAAAGTTTATTTCTCTGGGTTTTTTGTTAATATTTTTTATATTTATAAAGATTATTAATCCGTCATTAATTCAAAAAATATCAAATATTAATTACGACTTTTATCAAAAAATTTTTAATAGAGGTATAGTAGATAATATAACCATTATAGATATTGATGAAAAAAGCATCGCTAAGATTGGTCAGTTTCCGTGGCGAAGAGATGTCTATTCTAAAATTTTAGACAATTTAAATCAATATAACCCCTCTGCAATAGCCTTCGATATTATCTTTAGTGAAAAGGACAAACAAAATCCTCAGGACTTACTATTACAGCTTCAAAAAGAAAATGATCAACTGGAAAACATCAAAGTAGTTAACACAAATAAAATTTTTACCGATAGCATTAAAAAATCTAGAGTTATCCTGCCAATTATTGGTGAGCCAGGTGACAATTTTATAAAAAATAATTCAAAACCTAAATTAAGAGTTATAGTGAAAGGGAATGATCCTAAAAATTTTATATATACATATAAAAACAAAATTATTTCTTTAGAAGAAATTAATAATGCAGCAAGTGGAATAGGTTCAATTTCTTTAATACCCAATATTGATGGAATTGTAAGAAAAGTGCCCATTTTGTATAATATTGACAATCAAATTTGGCCCTCTCTTGCATTAGAAGCGATTAGAATATCCACTAATCAGAATAATTTATTAATTCAAAGTAATGATGCAGGTATTGAGTTAATCAAAACTCGCAAACACATAATTCCTAGCAATCAAAATGGAACAATAAATATTAAATATAAAAGATTTAACAAAGAAAATTATATCTCAGCTACAGATATTGTAGAGAATAATTTTGATAAAAAAAAAATTGAAAATAGGATAATACTAATTGGCTCATCAGCCCAAGCTCTTTTTGACTTTGTAAAAATACCAAATGGCAAAATTATTCCAGGTGTGGAAATTCATGCTCATATTATTGATAACATTTTAAATAATGAAAGTATTAAAAAAAACCTGTTTACACAAACTTTGGAAAATATAATTTTTTTATTACTTTTAATTATTTTACTTTTTGTGCCGATGAAGATTAAGCCAAAATTTAGTATCATTTTTTTTATTGGCCTAATCATGACTATAAATTTATTGAGTATTGTCATATATCAATTTAATTTTTATTTTGACTCTTTATTTGCATGTGTTGCAGGATCTTTAATGTTTATGGTTTCTTTGTATTTTAGATATCTAGAGGAAAACTTAATTGCTTTAGACAATGAAAAAAAACAATTTGCTTTAAAGAAAGAACGAGAAATTGCAGGAGAAGTTCAAAAAAAATTATTTCCAAATAATAAAAAGATAGAAGCATATATATATGCTAAGAACACACCAGCTAAGGATGTTTCAGGTGACTACTATGACTATTATCAAACAAATGATAATGAAATTTATTTCATCTTAGGTGATGTAACAGGCAAAGGGATTAAGGCTGGAATATTAATGGCTAATGCAGCATCTGTTTTTAGATCACTGGCAAAAATGAATTCATCAGTATCTAAAACAGCACTATATATTAACAATCAGGTAAAAGATTCTTCTTATCAGTCAATGTTTATTACAGCAATTTTAGGAAAAATAAATTTAGAAAAAAAAGAAATGGAATTTATTAATATGGGTCACGAACCAATGATGGTTTTAGATAAAAATTTTAACTTTGAGTATGTGAACTCAACTTTGCCACCTATGGGATTAATGCCAATTAAAGATGAATCCTTTTTTAAAACTACAATTATGAATATCAATAATAAAACTATTTTAATTTATACTGATGGCGTTACTGAGGGATATATAAATGAGGGGAAAGAGTTAGAAGTAGTTGGGTTAGAAAATGAGATTAAAAAACTAAACTCAACCTCACCCGAGATTATTATAAATCATGCAACAAAAATACTTACTGAAAAAGGTTATACGTTGAGAGATGATATTACTGCTCTTGGAATAAAACTTTAAATTTAGATGACAAAATTATTATTTTTTAGCATTATATCTTTGGCATTAACTATATTTATTATTATATACTCATACTCATTAAAATTTTTCCCAAAAAAATGGAAAAAAAAAATCAAACAAGATACTTTTGTTGGTCTCGCAATAATTTTTTCATCGATGATAACTGGATTTCTATGGATTCTTTATTTCTATTTTGAGATTTTTTTAATATAACACTTAAGAATGAAAAAAAATGGATTTACTTTAATTGAGCTTTTAGTAGTTGTGGCAATTATTGGTATTTTAGCAGCTGTTGGTGTTACTGCTTATAGTGGATACACTACAAGTGCAAAAAAAGCAGCCGTAAGATCAAATCATGCTTTAGCTGTAAAAGTATCTACAATAAAATTCTTGTCTTGCTTGGATGCAACGAGCATACCTCTTAGGGTTGAAGAAGATAATATACCTGATCAGACTACAACAGATATACCATGCGATTTTAGTCAAATTGCAGATAAACTTAGCCATGATTTAAACAATGATCTGCTAAAAAATCCTTTTAGTGGTGAAAAAGCAATACGTCCACTTGCAGATAGTAATTATTGTAGCCCTACTGCTGCAGTCAATAAAAGAGTAGGTATGACCTGTTTTAATGATGTGGGTGATGACCTTGAGATCATTTCTTATTTAGCTGATGCAGAAACCATCAAAAGTAAAGTTGAAAATCCAGGCTTATAGGTGCAAAATTTTTATAAAAAATTTTATTAATAATTTTCTCTCCAGCTATTTCTAAAGCTTTCAATTTCAGAGTTACCAGCAGGAATTGATACTAGGTCAGTTCTTTCTCCCTGACTACTATCTTCATTTGCTGTACCTGCAATATTAGCAAATAGTTTATCTCCAAATACAATTATTTTTGAAAGAACACCCTGTCCAACTTCCAAACAGTCATTATCATTTGCACTACCTATTTCTGTATTTTTTGGTGATCCACACTTAGCATCTACATTGCAAATAAAAGCTTTTCCTGTACTACAAGCATTAACAGATTGTGTTGGTTGAAATATAGGAAATAAAACTCTTCCTTTTGATAATGTAGGCTCAGCAGTTACTTTTTCTGAATCATCTAAATGAATTACCCAACCTAATTGAGCAGAAGATGGACAGCTACTGCCACTATTATCATCTGTTGTGTCACTGCAATCGGTTAAATCATCAGCTTCAACCGCAGTATTAACATTTCGATAGTAAGGAAAATCTTTATCTCTAATGCCTAGAAGTAGATTATCTATATCAGCACTTTTTGTGGTTAGTCTCTCATAGTCTCCTGTACCTACATACATCCAAAGCCTATTTGAACCTTTTAAAGTTCCCGCATCCATAGAATGATACATATACCTTCCATTTGCTTTAGTAGCACCTACATTGAAAAGTGTTGTGCTATCGTATATTGCTATAGGTACACCTTGATTATCTTTTGTCATATTCGTTAAATTAAACTTAGTAATTTTACCTTCTAAATCATTTAAATAAACCAATGCTCCAGTATAATTGGCTGAAATTTCATCAGCAGTTATAACCACAGGAAGTGCAGGGGTAGAATTTATGATATCATTATCTAGCTCTTGAATATTTATTTCTTTTCTAATTTTTCCATATAAATTATCAGCCGGATCTACTTCATCAAGATTTATAATATATAAATTTGATCCAAGCGCAGGATTTTGGGCACCAAATCCACCACCAAGTACAGCTACATAAATGTCATCCTCAATGTTATTATCTTCTACATCAGTTCCATCTAAACCAAAATTGGGCATTCTTATTATTCTTGGTTGAGACCAAGTTTCACCAAGTCTACTATAATCATAACCCGGTTCTGCTTGAACGCCAGTTGCAGCACTAGCAGTCTCAATGAATATTGATAGATCAGTAGATGCTAAATTTGTATCACCACCGCCACTACCATCATAGGCAACATACCTCATGGTGTCACTAAAGGTAAAAACTATATCTCCATTTGCGTCATAAGCTGTAGTAAAGTTATTATAATTTATTCCTTCCTTACTTACTCTAAAATCATTATCTGTAAGTCCAGGAATTTTAGGATTAGTTACTAGAGTCCAAGTGTCTGATAAATAGCATTGATTATTTGTAGTATTGTTACAGATCTCATTACCCACTTTTGGGTCGCTTGAAAAATTTCCTGTGACTATTTTTGCTTCTTTAAGTTGATTGATATTGTAAGAGCTTGCTACATATTCATATGACTGTGTCTCACCAAGTTCGTTCATAACATAAACATCATTTGTAACTGAGTCATTAAAAACAGAAAATAAATGTAATGGGGCGTCAGGATTGGTTACATCTAGAATAGAAAAACCATTTCCTCCTCTGCCGTAGGGTACAAATAAAATTGTATGCCAAACTTTAGCATTATCAAATGGCCCTTTAAAAAACATATCATGAACTACGGGTGAGCCGTCAACACCATAAATTGCATGTGTACCACCTCCGGCTGCTTTATTCAGCATCTTATCAGTCATCGTTGCAATGTTACCAAGCAATAATGGTGGAATAAAAGCCCATTCTTCAATACCATTTTCAGAATTAAATGCATGTAACATGCCATCATTAGCACCCACATAAATTATTTCTTTTCTATTTTTAAGATTTGCACTTGCTGCCCAATTGTCATAACCCTTTGAAGATCTCCAATATGCTTCTTGAGCTTTATTGGTAAAAGAAGTGTTCGCATCTGGAGCACCAACCACTAATAATTCAGAATGGTAAAAATCTCCTAAATATACTTTTTCACTATCTTCATTAAGCCTAGTTTCGGTTAAATTACAGTCACCATCGTAATCAAAATAATCCTCTCCTCTTAAAAAGTTAATTAACCCTTTAGTGTCATCTTCGTTTCCATTTTGAATACCTGCTGCACTTCCAGCACATCTTCTTGTAGCCGCAGGATTATTGGAAACACTGTGGTAATCGGCTACGTCATAACCAAAAGTTTTTAAGCTATTAGTAATATCAGATGAATTTGCTTCAACAATATTATTATAGTCAGTAGTATAATCCGTATTAGGTATAACAGACCAAATCTTTCTATCATCTGGGTTTGGCACAACATCTTTGGCTTTCCAGTTATCAGCATCATTAATAAGTAAATTTCCATTTGCATCAATAGCTGTCCTAATTAATGCTCCACGCCAAGCTTGATTTGACTTATGCTTAAATGAAGATTGATAAACTGCAGTAGAAGTTTCATTCTTGTTTGGTGGAATAGATGGAGCTGTAAATGCAAAGTTATCTGCAATTAACTGTGTAATTTTTGCTCTTAATTGTGACTTGAGTGAATTAGGCGTATTAGCTAAAATTATATCATTAGTTCCTCCAGCTACAGCAAACTCTTCAAATTTGAGCAATCCACTTGAACTAATCCCTCCACCATAACCTATCATATGAGTTTTAATGCTGTGAGTAAGATTTAAATTAGAAACTATACTTTTAGCACTAGCAATTTGATCAGTAAAATCACCATCACCAATAACAATTACATGTGAATTTTGACAGGTAAGGTTAGTGTCAACAGGAGATAGTGAGCCATGAAGATAATAATCTTCTGCTAAATCAGCAAAAGATTTAGAATAAGTAGATCCTCCATTTGCACTTATAGTAGGTGCTACAGTATTAATTTTAGCAGCTCCCTCTCTATGAACTCTAACTTTTAAACAGTTTTTGTTTCCACAAGGTGTTGCAGTCCCATCAGTAATATCACCATTCCATCCAGAAAAACTTGCACCAGACTCAGACCAAACCCCAAATCCAAAATTGACATGAGAGGTTAAACCAGAGTCAGTTACAATTGCCTGTATTGCTGCAACAGCACCCGCCATTCTTGATGTTCCTGAACCACCAGTAATTTCTTTTACAAACTGCATATCATAATCAATGACATGCATTGCATGTTTACAGCATCCTCTGCTTACAAAATGAATTCTTTGATTGGTAGCATCAATGTCAATTCCATAAGGGTAATCGACGTTGGTTTTGTTTGGATTTGTAGTTGAGGCAGCTGTACCGCTATAAAAGATGTTTGCTCTAACACGACTTGCCGTAGTTAATGAGGAATTTAGAGTAAATTTGTAAAATTCATCATTATAATCAGGCATATAAATAACAGTGTCACTTCCAGGCTTAAAAATAAATCCATGAGTTGTGCCTACACCCGAAGTAGTTATTTGATTACTTCTTGTTGTGTTTGGACAGTTACTACCTTGAATTTCATATCTATTTAATTTACCTTGTTTATGGAAATATAAATTAGAACCAGAAGAATCTATTGCTAAAGAATTTGCAGATAGACCATCACTTCTTAAATTTCCATTATAAGTACAATTAATAAGTGAAGGTGTTGCATTGGATAAATCATAAACCAACATGCCTCCACCTGCGGTATACAAAATATTATTCTTTATATCCATTCCCCTAGGATTACTTATAGAGACAGACCAATCACAAATTTTTGAAGTTAAATCAATTCGAAAAAGCCTATTTGAATTATAATCAATTACATATAATTTATTGTTATGAATTCTAAGCTCTTTAATATTTGCCATCAAACAGTTGCCTGATGCAGCAAAAGCCCAAGTATCATCAACTTGCATAGTGTCATAATCTACTTTTACAATAAAAGATGACATACCAACATAAGATGCACTATCAGTGCTATCAACAGCTATTGCCTGGGGCTTATTTATACCACCGGTAGAAATAGTAGTACTCATACTTCCTGATTTATCTAAAAGTATTAAAACATTTGCTGGAATATCATTTGAGCCTGTTCCAGGTGGCAACCCCTTACTATATGCAAAGCTATGTAAAATTAAAAAAGTTAAAATAATTTTTAAAAAAATAAATACTTTCATTATCAGCTATCCTTTGATCTCCCGTTTTTCAATCTTTGCTTTAATGAGTCTCATCTTATTTTGATATTTTTCATTTGAGATAAAAAGCTCTTCTTCAATTATGTTTAATGAATTTTTAATTCTTTTATAAATAATTATTTTATTATTATTTTTCCATGAATTAAAATAATTATAGATTTTAGGATTTTGTCCAGTGTCAAAATCACCATATGTTTTTTTAACATAATTCATTAATTGCAATTTATTTGAGATAGTGTTTTCAATATTATTTTTAACCACAATCCGAATAGTAGCTAGCTCATCTCCTATAAAGGTATAATTAATAAATATTTCTTTATCTAAATCTTCATTTGGACAAATATTTTTTGAGTCAACATAGTAATTTCCAAGAATTGAGCTGCCCACCTCTTCATCAATGATAGAAAGTTTTTTAACTTTAGAAATATTTTCACCTAAATTAATCTTAAAATTACATTCTGCATTTGCTAACTCTATTGATCCTAGTAGCCACAACAAGACAAGAAATACTCTTTTATAAATTCTATTTTTAATCATGATAAAGGAAGAATAACCACACTCTCTAAATTAACAATTATTTGATCGGATGAGTTTGAATTTGGATTATAAATACCACAACCATATACTCTGTAAGCCATTCCATCTTTTCCTGATCCGGCACCGCCAGAACCTCTTTTTGCGCTACTTCCAGAACCTTTAAAGTCTGCAGCCCCTAATCTTGTGACAAAATATTCATAAAAAAAATTATCTAAAAAACTTTGGTCTGAACTGGATGCAGGAATGTTTGAATTTTCAATAAAATCTCCAAATTTTGAACTAATAGCTGTCGTCACTTTTAGTGTTTCCGGCAAATCCTTAAAACTATTCCTACAAATACTGCCATTATTATTAGGTGCCATAATACCGTCAAAAGCAACTGTGCTATTTAATGGTAAATTTGCTGATGCTGTATCCCTAGTATGCGTAGCGGTATTCCATGGCCCTTGAGCCTGATTTATTAAATATCTTTCTCCTTCTAACAATGCCATCTCAGCAACATAAAATGTCTGTTGATTTACATCAACTAAATTATTACTTCTATGATCTTCAGAGGTTATGAGAATTAAAGCCCCACCCATTAGAGACATTGCAAGTAATAAAACTAAGGATAAAATTAGAGCAAAACCTTTTTCTTTTATATTTTTCATTCCAATCCAACGTTTCTTGTATTAACTGACATAACAAATGTTTCTCTTAAAAAAAGATCATTTATTTCTTCTTCAATATCGCTCTCAAAATCGATAATAGTTCGAGAGCTACCATCAGCTTTAGTGGTTGTGTTATAAAAATCTTTTACCGATCTTGTGGTTAATGAAATTTCTACAGCCCTTATATCATATATTTTTGAATTATTTGGATTTGCAGCATCATTTGTTGGTGGGGGATTAATTGCTACACCATTTTTGTCTTTAGGTATAAAAATTAAATCTTCAATATAGTCTGTTATGAGTTGTTCATCATAAGAACCAGACACATTGGTAACCCATGCAGCACTTACTAGCTTTTCTTTTTTTTTATAAATTGCATTTGTTGGGATGAGTCCCCCACTGGGAGCTATAATCTCAGAATCTTTACAAAAATAAGTAATCCTATACCTTTCATAAACTTCATCTCCATTATTATCGTAAGAAACATCTCCATATACTATTCGTATATGATCACATGCGGAGTTTTCATTTGCATTCATACCACCTTTGCCAAATGTTATTCTTATAGGCTCATCAGTGTTTGTGATATTGTCTTCAAAATATCTATAACCTGCCTGTCTAGTATCTCGCATTATCATTGCTAGAATATTTCTACCAGATTGAGACGCTTTAGCTTTATCTGTAACTTGAGAATAAGAACTATTTATAGCAGAATATGAGGCAAACATTGCAGCCATAATTATTACAGAAATAACTATTCCTATTAACATTTCAATTAATGTAACTCCTGCATAATTTTTTAATTTATTCATTAATGTATTCTAAAATATAAATTTTTAGATTTAGTACCAATAGAAATTTCTACTTTACCAAAATATAATTTATCATAGATGGCGTTATTTTGATTTGTACAAACTGCAGCATCTCTACAAATTGAATATGTTTTTAATGATTTTGAATCTGCTGAGTTAATACATCTTAAACGTCTTTTTGAAAATCTATTGTTCCATTTGTTTTTAATATTATCTTCAGCCGAAACATTTGCAGTAATCCCAGGACCATCTGTACAACCAGTCATTTTCCAAAAATCACCATTACCATCTCTATCTTCAATGAGAGCGTCATAAAGTTTTCTAGAATTTTTTGCTGAAGATTTATAAGCCATTAAATCCTCTAAAATCATATCAGATAAATAATTGATTTTTGTCCTCTCGCCCGAGATATCAATTGATCTAACTGAATAAGCAACCATTTGAAAAATAGCTATAAAACCAATACCGATAATTGCAGTAGCCACTAGAGCCTCTAGAAGTGTTGTTCCTTTTTGCCTGATTAAATTTATTGTCTTATCCATTCATTTTCTGCATTATATTTAAACTTACTAACGTTACCAAATCTAGACCAAACTACCATATAAGCTGGAATTTTTGGGGTAATATCACAATCATTATTAGTACTGCAAAAAATTATATAATTAACAATGTTGGCTCCTTCATCAGTTTGAAGAGGGTTATTGGCATTATCTGTAATATCATCGGTAGTCATGTAGTCGTCAGCATTTTTAGAGAAACAAACTGCACTTTCGTTTTGAATGTGAGCAAAAATATCCCCCAGAGTAAAGGTGCTTAAAGTTTCGTCCCAAAAATTAGCATCATCCGTATCACATGTTAAATTATTTCCAGCATTTAATAGTGTGTTGATAGAACTTTTATTTTTACCTTTAGCCTTAATTAATATTGAATTATTTTGTGGTGTAGGTGTAATTAAAATTTGAGTAAAAGGATAAATTCCTCTTTGGGTTTGGGTATTTAATCTTGTAATTAATCCTGCAACCTGATCATTAGCTTTTCTAACTTTTCTATCTTTACTCCAATTTAAAAAATTTGGATATCCAGCAGCAGATATTGCACCAATGATAACAATCACAACTAACAACTCCAATAGAGTAAAACCTTTAGTGTTCAGATTTTGCGTCACCAGGATTTATTTTTCCACTTTGAACTAAGATTTCTATTGATTTGTCCATTGTAATCATACCATCTCTTACAGAGGTTTGCATGACACTTGGAATTTGATGAATCTTAGCTTCACGAATTAAGTTTTGAACTGGCGGAGTGCACTTCATGATCTCAAAGGCTGCACATCTGCCCTGACCATCTTTTGTTTTTAACAATCTTTGAGTAACTACCATTTTTAATGATGTAGAAATTTGTGCACGAATTTGTTCTTGTTGGTCTGGTGGAAAGACATCAATAATTCTATTAATTGTTGCTGGCGCCCCACTTGTATGAAGAGTTCCAAAAACTAAGTGACCAGTTTCAGCTGCCGTTAGTGCCAAACTCACAGTCTCTAAATCTCTTAACTCTCCAACTAAAATCACATCTGGATCTTCCCTCAATGCTGCTCTCAATGCATTTGCAAAAGATTTAGTTTGTTTGCCAACCTCTCTATGGGAAATTATACTTTTTTCATCTTTATGAATAAATTCAACTGGATCCTCAACCGTTAAAATATTATGAGTTTTTGTTTTATTAATCTCATTCACGATCGCTGCAAGTGTTGTTGATTTACCTGAGCCAGTTGGACCTGTAATTAAAACTAATCCTTTATGATAGTCTATAATATCATATAGGGCAGGTGGTAAATTGAAATCTTCCATGTTAGGGATTTTACTTTCAACTCTTCTTAAAACTGCAGCTGGGCCATTAATTGTTTTATAAAAATTGGCTCTAAATCTTAGTCCACTTAACATAATCGCAGAGTCTAGTTCGTGAGTTTCTTCAAATCTATTCAATTCAACTTCATTACAATTCATAGACAACAAATCTTTAAGATCTTGGGCGCTTACAGTAACTTCATTGACCTTGACTATTTCTCCATTTTGTCTGTAAGCCATTGTCGAGCCTGCTCTAAGGTGAAAATCTGAAATTTTTTTATTATTTTTTGCTAATTCCTCTAATTTTTCAAACATAATTTAATTTTTATTA
>Ga0308013_10000962_pt1 | contig 14490 bp, 15 predicted proteins | sample Neamet181_FD_203131 | JGI IMG/M metagenome (GOLD analysis project Ga0308013, IMG submission 203131) | Marine microbial communities from water near the shore, Antarctic Ocean - #181 | ecosystem: Environmental > Aquatic > Marine > Unclassified | place: Southern Ocean | collected 2014-07-25
ATAAGCCCCGGTATGTATCTCTATTACAGGTATTTTTAAATTTAATGTTGCATCAATTTGCTTAAAGTCAGGATCAATAAATAAAGACACCCTTATATTACTTTCGCTGAGTTTTTTGGATGCATCGGCTATAGAGTCAATTTTTTTAATCACATCTAATCCACCTTCTGTAGTTAATTCTTTCCTATTTTCAGGAACGAGGCAGCAGTCTTGTGGCTTTAAATCACATGCAATTTCAAGCATTTCATCAGTCACTGCCATCTCTAAATTTAGATGTGTTTGCATCAGTTTAGAGAAATTATAAATATCTTCTTTTTGGATATGTCGACGATCCTCTCTTAAATGCATTGTAATGCTATTTGCACCGGCCTTTTCCGCTCTCAATGCTGCCTCCACAGGATTTGGATACAAACCTCTTCTAGCTTGACGCAAAGTCGCGATATGATCCACATTTACACCAAGATTAAGTTTATTTGATAGTTTATCTTTCACTTCTTTTCATCTCCTCTATCACTTTTCTAGTCATTAGCTTCTTACCCCCTAATTGATGGGATATAACATATCTTAATAAGCGATTTGCACAGATTAAGGTGTCTTCGCATTCAAAATTTTGTTGCCGTATTGATTCTAGTTGACTTCCAAGAAAGATCATTGGACCTTTATTATTGTCAACCGCAATCAGCCCTATATCAGGTCTATATTCATAATACGATAAAGGATCAGGTGGTTCATTTGTATCACTCACCTCATCCAGACTCAACGCATAACCAATTAATTTAAGTAATTTCATCTCAAATTGTCTTAATAATGGTGCGAGTTGATTCGTTAAACTGAGTTTCTTTATTGTCTCAGAGTAAAGCAAAAAAATCTCATTATGAGGATCATCTTTATGTAATAATTTAAGTAATAATTCATTGATATAATACCCAGATATCAAGGCATCTCCATTAAGGGATATTGGTGCATCATGAGTTTCTGCCTCAATCAGAGTTCCCAAATTTACACGCGAAAGCCAAGATATCTTCAAGGGCATAAAAGGCCTCAATACTCCTCTAAATTTAGATTTTGCCGAACGACTGCCTTTTGCAATTAATGAGATTCGACCGTGCTCACAAGTCATAATCTCTAAAATTCTACTTGTATTACTAAATGGACGATGATGTAAGATCCATGCCGATTGATCTTGAATGCGTTTTTTATTTGACATATTTGATCTCTAAAGATCATAGCCTAAGCTTTGAAGATCTTTCTCACTATCCGCCCAATTAATTTTAACCTTAACCCATAAATTAAGATGGATAGATATTTGTAACCGCTCTTTTAGTTCTATTCTTGCTGCAGTTCCTACTCTCTTTAACAATGAACCATTTTTTCCAACAACAATACCTTTTTGAGTTTCTCTTTCAACCCAGATAATGGCTTGAATAAGAATATTTTTTTTTGTAACTTCGTAATTCTCGATTTCAACAGTCAATCCATATGGAATCTCCTGTCTTAACTCTAAGATTAATTTCTCTCTAATTGTTTCTGATGCAGTAAATATAGGACTTCGATCTGTAATTGTTTTACTGGAGAATAGTTGTGGTGATTGTGGAAGATATTTTGGGATTAGATCTATTAGAACTTTCAGAGAGTCTCTTCTCCTTGCGGTAATGGGAATTACCTCCTCAAATCCATAGCGAGTAGACATATTTGCAAGTTTTTCTAATAATATTTCTTTCGGATGGACCTGATCAATTTTATTCAATAAGACTATGGTAGGTACTGTACTTTTCTGAATACGATCAAGGACATCTTGATCCTCCTCAGTCCAAGATTTAGCCTCACATACAAATAAATTTAAATCTGCATCCATCAATGCATTTACGGCAGTTTTATTCATCATCTTATTCATCATTTTTTCGGCTTTACGATGTAAGCCAGGAGTATCTACAAATACCGCTTGGAAACTCAATTGCGTATAAATACCAAGAATTCGATGCCTAGTCGTTTGTGGTTTCCTGGTGACTATGCTCACTTTATTTTTAAGTATCGTATTTATTAGCGTTGACTTGCCCACATTGGGTCGTCCAACTACTGAAATAAAACCACTTTTATGATCTTCTACCATTTAATTAATAACCTTACTTTTTTAATTTTATCAACATCTCTTTGGCTGCCTGTTGCTCAGCATTTCTTCTTGATGAGCCTTGACCAATTGTTTGTAGATTATTTTTTTCGATCTTACAATCAACAAAAAATACTTGGTCATGATCTGCACCCGTAGTTTTTTCCAAACTATAAGAAGGTAGTGCATCACCATTATGTTGTAACAATTCCTGTAACTGAGTTTTTGAATCTTTCAATTGATTTAAATCAGGTAAATCATCAAACCATGACTTGAATAATCTTTTTATTAACATCTTTGCATGGTGATAACCACCATCGATATAAACCGCACCAATCAGAGCCTCAAGAGTGTCGGATAAAACTGAAGACCGGTATTTAACTCCGCTCTTTTTTTCACCAGAACCTAAAATAATGTAATCACTCAAATTCATAGTTAAAGCAATTTTATGCAAGGTTGATTCTTGTACTAAATGAGCACGTAATCTTGTCAAATCACCCTCATCTATTTCTTGTTTTAATTGATACACAAGATCTGCAATTACAAACCCTAATATTGAGTCGCCTAAAAATTCCAATCTTTCATTATTTACCGATGATACGCTTCGATGCGTTAAGGCTAAAACCAGAAGTGATTGATCTTTGAACTCATACTTCAAGCTCTGTTTAAGGCATACGTCTATTTCTATCATATTAATTAATTTCACGCCCTATACGTCTCCATTGCGGCCATTCTATGCCATCCATATGCATCCAAATCATAGCTGCTTTTCCGACCAAGAATGACTCAGGGATAGCCTCAATAAACCGGCTATCACGACTATTATCTCGATTATCACCCATCATAAAGTAACTGCCTTCAGGCACTACATAATAACCCTCTCCAATAGTATTTAAAGAATTGGCAATCAGTATTGTATGGTTACTTTGATCAATAGACTCTATATATTGGGGTTTCATTTCGTAAGATGGATTAATTGGATCTCGCTCCATTTCAACCAGTTGGCCATTAATAGTCAATCTATGGTCTTGATAAATTATTTTATCACCAGGCAGTCCAATAACGCGCTTTATATAATTGATACTTGGATCTGAAGGAAGACGAAAAACAGCTACATCACCTCTTTTCGGATCATCAACTTCCCATATTTTAGTTTCTAAAACTGGCAATCTTAAGCCATAAGAGTATTTTTTGACAAAAATAAAATCGCCAATCCATAATGTTGGTTGCATGGAGCCTGATGGAATCCTAAATGGCTCAAAAATAAAAGAACGTATTATGAGAACAAAAAATAATACTGGAAAAAAAGCATAAGAATATTCTAAAACTGTGTTCTTTAGATTTTTTTCAGTTTTATTGTGATTTGATTGTTTTTTCCAAAATAAAATATCAAATAAAATAAGTATTCCACTAAACAGCGTAAAGGACACAAGTATTAAAGCTAAATTCATTATTTTTTTCCTTTTTTTCCGTCAACACTTAATATTGTTAAAAATGCTTCCTGAGGGATTTCAACGGAACCAATTTGCTTCATTCTTTTCTTCCCAGCCTTTTGTTTTTCTAGTAATTTTCTTTTTCTACTAATGTCACCACCATAGCATTTTGCAGTAACATTTTTTCGTAAGGCTTTGACGGTACTGCGAGAAAGTATTTGATTACCCACTGCTGCTTGAATGGCAACATCAAACATCTGCCTTGGAATCAATTTTCTCATTTTTTCGACTATTTCCCTGCCCCTAAAAATTGAATTATTACGATGAATAATTACTGCTAATGCATCTACTCGCTCTCCATTAATAAGGATGTCAAGACGCACAAGAGGGGCAGCTTGAAATCTTTGAAATTGATAATCATATGAAGCATATCCTCGACTAACAGATTTTAGTCGATCAAAAAAATCCATGACAACCTCTGCCAGTGGCATTTCATATTCCAGCGAAACCTGTTTACCTAAATATCTAATTTGCTTTTGTTGGCCCCTTTTTTCGATACATAATTTAATTACTGATCCTACATGCTCTTGGGGCACTAAAATATTAGCTAGAATTATTGGCTCTCTTAACTCAATAACTTCATTTTGAGAGGGTAATTTTGCAGGATTATCAACAAATAAAATCTCATTTTTATCATTTAGGATCTCAAAAATTACAGTTGGAGCTGTGGTAATTAGATCGAGGTTGTATTCTCTCTCTAAACGCTCCTGAATAATTTCTAAGTGCAGCATTCCAAGAAAACCACAACGAAAACCAAGACCTAGTGCGGTTGAGCTCTCTGGCTCAAAATGCAATGATGCGTCATTAAGACGAAGTTTTTTGAGAGCTTCACGAAAGCTCTCAAAATCATCCGAACTTATTGGAAATAATCCTGCAAATACCCTAGGTTGAACTTGCTTGAAGTCTGGTAGCGCTTTATCACATTGATTTGCTGTTAAGGTCAACGTATCGCCCACAGGCGCTCCATCGATATCTTTAATCCCCGCTATTACAAATCCTACTTCTCCAGTTCTAAGAGTATCACGATCATCCATTTTTGGAGTGAAACAGCCAACCCGATCTGCAATATGAGATTGTTGTGATGACATTACAGTCATCTTACTGCCTTTTTTTAATTCGCCATTAACAATTCTCACTAGTGATACAACACCCACATAATTATCGAACCATGAATCTATAATTAATGCCTGTAAAGGAGCATTTGGATCTCCTTTTGGAGGAGGAATAATCTCAACTAATTGTTCCAATAATTCGTTGACTCCTTCACCTGTTTTTGCACTGACTAAGGCTGCATGCTTTGCATCTATACCAATTACATCCTCAATCTCATTTATTACAAGCTCAGGTTCTGCAGCAGGCAAATCTATTTTATTCAGGACAGGGAGGACTTCCAGATTCTGATCGATAGCGGTAATGCAATTTGCTACACTTTGCGCTTCAACGCCCTGCGCCGCATCCACAACGAGTAAAGCTCCCTCGCATGCCGCCAAGGATCTTGATACCTCGTAAGAGAAATCAACATGACCTGGGGTATCGATCAGATTTAGCTGGTATGTCTGTCCATTAACTCCCGTATAATCCAGCGAAACACTTTGCGCTTTAATGGTAATACCTCTTTCTCTTTCAATATCCATTGAATCGAGAACTTGTTCAGACATTTCCCTTTCTTGGAGACCACCACATATCTGAATAAATCTATCCGCTAGAGTAGATTTACCATGATCAATATGTGCAATGATCGAAAAATTTCTTATGTATTTCATGAGTCTCGGGTATCAAAAAAATTATGTAAATTATATACGTTATATAGCTCAGCTATGGAATTATTCCTAATTCGACTGCTGATTCAATACATCCTCAATGACAGAGCTATCAAGATGATACTGAAACAGTGATTTACCTTGATATCTTACAACTGGAATTCTTGTTTTATATTTCTCTAAAAGATGATTAGATTGCTCAATATCTTTAATTTTTATTTCCGCCCGTTCACCCAAGAGTTCATATAATTGCTCAATCAATATCTCGCAAAGATGGCAACCTTTTTTACTATAAACTTCAAAAATTGGTTTCATTTTAGGCTCATTTCTTCACAATTTAACGTGAAATCAATATCTTCTGAATAATTGAATTGATTGATTCAAGCTCAGATTCGTAAGAAGTTAACAATAATTTAATTAATTCCGGATCACTTAGTTGGAGTAGTTCTTCAAAAGCTTCTTTTTCGTCATCAGTTGATTGCATGAAATATTTATTCAAATAACTAACCAAGAGCTCATCCAATTCCCTCATACCACGACGACACTGCCAACGTAGCCTAGAATTAGGCATGCACTTTATTCTTAAGAGGTATTTTAAGTATGTCTTTCAATTAACATTTTCTTTGTATTAGCTATTGCTTCAGCTGGATTCAGGCCCTTTGGACAAGTATTAGTACAATTCATAATTGTATGGCAACGATACAATCGAAAAGAATCCTCTAGATCGTTCAATCTCTCATCTTTTGCATCATCGCGACTATCTACAAGCCAGCGATAAGATGCTAGTAATGCAGCTGGGCCCAAATAACGATCACTGTTCCACCAGTAACTTGGGCAGCTAGTAGAGCAGCATGCGCATAGTATACATGCGGCAGGCTCATCAATTTTCTCTTGATCTTCTTTTGATTGAATTCGCTCACTACTCTCAGGTGGTTTTGTTTTATTTTGAAGCCATGGCTTGATAGAGGCATATTGAGCATAAAAGTTTGTCATGTCAGGAACCAGATCTTTAATAACAGGCATATGAGGTAATGGGTATATCTTAGTATCACCCATCACCGAATCTGTTGAAATAGTGCATGCCAGTGTATTACCACCGTTTATATTCATCGCGCATGACCCACAGATACCTTCTCTGCAAGACCTTCGAAACGTCAAAGTAGGATCAATTTCATTTTTTATCTTAATTAAAACATCCAATACCATTGGTCCACAATTATCCATATCAATATCAAATGTATCCATTCTTGGATTATCACTCATATCTGGATCATAGCGGTAAACAACAAAGCGTTTTACATTTTTTGCATCACTGGGTGCCGTAAAATGTTTGCCTTTTTTTACTCTAGATTTTAAAGGTAATCTAAATTCAGCCACTGTATACCTCACATGTTTTTTTCATCTAGTACACCCTGGCTTTTGGAGGAATGGCTTCAACCTCATCAGATAATGTCTCTTGATGGACTGGCCTATAATCAAATCTCACTTCACCTGGCTCACCAACCCAACATAATGTATGTGTCATCCATAATTTATCATCGCGATCAGGAAAATCTTCACGAGCATGTGCGCCACGACTCTCTTTTCGATTTGCGGCAGACTCTATCGTTGCAGACGCATTGAAAAGTAAATTTTCAAGTTCCATTGTTTCAATTAAATCTGTATTCCAGATCAATGAACGATCCGCCACAGAGATATCCTCAAAAGTTTTGAAAGATTCTCTCAACAAATCAACACCTTCATCAAGGGTTTTACCAGTACGAAAAACTGCGGCATGATTTTGCATAATTTTTTGCATTTCGAGACGTACTTCTGATGTCATTTTTGACCCATTCGCGTTCCTGAGTTTATCTATTCTAGATATACTATTATTACCTGCATTATCTGGTAACGCTTTGAATATCTTTTTGTTTTTTAGTTTTTCAGCACAATACTTAGCTGCAGAACGACCGAATACCACTAAATCTAATAACGAGTTAGAGCCTAAGCGATTTGCGCCATGAACCGATACGCAGCCAGCTTCACCTACTGCCATTAAACCATTAACGACTGATTCAGGATCATCACCACGCTTAGTAACTACCTCTCCCTTATAATTGGTTGGTATCCCACCCATATTATAATGGACGGTTGGTAAAACCGGAATGGGCTCTTTAGTGACATCAACAGCTGCGAATACTCTTGCAGATTCAGCGATCCCCGGCAACCTCTCGTTAATTACCTCTGACCCAAGATGCTCAAGATGCAAATTAATATGGTCTTTTTCAGGGCCAACACCTCTTCCTTCCTGGATTTCGATTGTCATAGAACGACTGACAACATCTCTGGAGGCTAAATCTTTTGCGTTAGGTGCGTATCGTTCCATAAATCGCTCCCCTTCAGAGTTTGTTAGATAGCCACCTTCACCTCTTGCACCTTCGGTAATCAACATTCCAGCACCATAAATACCTGTAGGATGAAATTGTACGAACTCCATATCCTGTACTGGCAGCCCAGCTCTTAAAACCATAGCACTGCCATCTCCAGTACAAGTATGAGCAGATGTACAAGAAAAATATGATCTACCATAGCCACCAGTAGCCAAAATTACTTGGTGTGATCTAAAACGATGTAATTTACCAGTCGCCATCTCAAGAGCCACAATGCCATGGCATTCTTGATCTTCCATAATCAAATCAATAGCAAAAAATTCAATAAAAAATTCAGCAGAGTTTTTTAACGATTGCTGGTACAACGTATGCAACATTGCATGTCCAGTTCGATCTGCAGCAGCGCAAGTTCTCTGCGCAATCCCTTCACCATAATGAGTTGTCATGCCACCAAATGGTCGCTGATAAATTAAGCCTTCTTCGGTTCTGGAGAAAGGCACGCCATAATGCTCAAGCTCAATGACTGCGTCGGGCGCTTCTTTGCACATATATTCAATGGCATCTTGATCTCCCAGCCAATCTCCACCTTTGACCGTATCATACATATGCCAACGCCAATCATCTTCACCCATATTACCTAAGGCAGCACTGATACCACCTTGCGCAGCAACAGTATGACTTCGGGTCGGGAATACCTTTGTGATACATGCGGTCTTTAAGCCAACCTCGGCAAGGCCAAATGTTGCTCTTAATCCGGCACCACCAGCACCGACAACCACGACATCATAGTCATGATCTATGAATTTATATTCACTCATCATATAGCCCCATAATAAATGACGATCAAAGAAACAATTAAAATAATACTTAGAATTAAATGAATTTTTTTATTCAAATATAAACAAGATTTTCTCTGGGAAGCTTGGTGAATATAATCTTCAATAATCACATCTAGTCCGAGGCATGAATGATAAGTTAATGATAAACCGAGGAGAATTAACATCATAAAATTGAGCGGGTATCCGGCCCAACTTCTCATCTCAGCATACTGATAGCTATCAAATGTTGTTAGAGAAATCAAAAACCAACCGCCAAAAACGATTAAAAACACTGCTGTCAGCCTTTGAGACCACCAATGAGCTGAAGCGCCCTTAACCAATGGGTTATTAAACAGGATATTTAAAAAACTTTTATAATTCATTTAACTAGCCAAAAAAATATTGTCAAAATAACACTCCCAAAAATGACTAGGCGGGCGGAGAGCTCGACTTTATCTTTATCAAATCCACGTCCTGTATCCCAGTATAAATGACGGATACCATTACAAAAATGAAGAAAAAAAGCGAAACTCCAAAGAAAAAGAGCTAGCTGACCTAACCGTGACTCCATGATTGAGAGAAAAAAATTATAACCATTTTGACTAAAAGCTATGGTTAATAACCATAAAATAAAAACTATCATACCAAGCGATAATGCAGCTCCTGTGACACGATGCATTATCGATAAGATCATGGTTAGTGGCCAACGATAAATCGTTAAATGGGGTGATAGTGGTCTTGGGCGGTTAGCCATATTTATAATATTCTCAATAAAAAAACAATGGTTCTACTAAAAATCAATACAACGTCCATTTTTTTCCCAATCGCCGTATCTAGAAGGATCTAGTCCGCCCCTCCCTCCTATTTCTTTCTTATTTAAAACATTAGACGCGGAGGTAATTTTACTATTTTTTGACTTTATCTCAGTATCTTTTTTAGGTCTATTTTTCATGAGACAATTATGCCAGAATAATCAAACCGATGTAGACTATTAACCCTCCTAATGTTACAAATGCATACAAGAATGAATGAAAAATTATTTGAAATAATCCAAGTATCAGGCGCTGATCGTATAACCTTTCTTCAGGGGCAATTCACCCAAGATATTACATTACTGTCTTCGTCAAAGGTTCTCTTTGGTGCCCTGTGTAACCCCAAAGGGCGAGTATTTGCAACATGTCAATTATTCGCCACGAAGGATGAAGTCATCATCATCTTGCCGGCCTCAATGATTGATCTTGTCATAAAAAGATTAAGTCTTTACAAACTTAGATCTGATGTTTGCATTGAGAAAAGCAAACATATTCAATCTTTCTGTATTCAAAATACAGAAAGCGAATCATCCCTCAGTCAACCTAATCATAATAATCAAAAATTGGGTGATATTTACGTATCGCATCAACTCAAAAAAACTAATGATATCGAATTCTTTATTTATGAGAATAATTCAGATTTTAATAAAATTAAACCAGTCACCCACCTAAGCAATAAACGATGGCAAGCACTAAGAATTATAAATGGGATAGTTGACGTTGTGCCTGATATTTCAGAAAAATATACTCCACATATGCTCAATCTTGACATATTAAAAGGAATAAGTTTCAACAAAGGTTGCTATATAGGTCAAGAGATTGTCGCCAGAACAGAATTTATAGGAAAAGTTAAAAGACGTGCCGTTTCTTATTCATTATCATCAACCATAAATTCGCGTGATGAGAAGTTTTATCTCGGTAAAGATATCATAGGAATCGATATTTTATCCATCTCTGCTGAAATGATGATTGCTTTAGTAAGCACTTCCATCGCTAATGAAAAGTTAACATATAACGAAGGTATAGCAACCCCCATTGATACGGAATGAAAAAATCATATCCTTTAATCGAAATTTTCATGTCGCATATACGGAAAAAGCAACACATCCCTTATCGATGCAGAGTTAGTAAAAAGCATTACTAACCGATCAACTCCAATGCCTAGGCCAGCAGTGGGCGGTAATCCATATTCAAGTGCTCTGATGTAGTCATGATCAAAAGACATGGCCTCTTCATCACCAGCCGATGCGTTTGATACTTGCTCCAAAAATCTTTGCGCTTGGTCCTCTGAATCATTTAATTCTGAGAATCCGTTTGCTAGCTCTCGACCTGATACAAAAAACTCAAACCGATCAGTAACAAATGGATCTTTATCATTCTTCCTCGATAAAGGCGAAATTTCGGTTGGGTATGCACAAATAAAAGTCGGTGCAATTAAATGAGGTTCACACGTCTTGTCAAATATTTCAGCTTGGATTTTTCCGGGGCCATAATTGGCTTGTACTTTAATACCTATTTTTTCTGCAAATTCAGTCAGGTAATTCAAATCTCGAATACCTTCAATTTTGATGTTTTCATTGTATTTACAGATCACCTCTTCCATTGTGAGGCGCTGAAAAGGTTTCGAGAAGTCTATCGAATGTTCTTGGTATTGTATTGTCAAAGAATTATGAATTATTTCACTAATCCCACGCACTAAGTTTTCTACTAAAGTCATAAAATCTTCATAATCAGCATAGGCCTTATATAGCTCTAGCATGGTAAATTCTGGATTATGCTGAGTAGATACGCCCTCGTTTCTGAAATTTCTATTGATTTCATAAACACGTTCAAAGCCCCCTACCACTAATCTTTTTAAAAAAAGCTCTGGTGCTATTCTTAGAAAAAGGTTCATATCAAGCGCGTTATGATGAGTCTCAAATGGTTTTGCAACCGCCCCACCGGGAACACTGTGCATCATAGGCGTTTCAACTTCCATAAAATCTTGAGAATCTAAGAAAGATCTAATAAAGGATACGATTTTAGTTCTAGTCAGAAAAACATCTCGGCTTTCTTTATTCATTATTAGATCAACATAACGCTGTCTATAACGAGTTTCCTGATCAGCCAAGCCATGAAATTTCTCAGGTAGGGGTCGGAGTGACTTTGTTAAAATCTCAGCCTGATCTGCTAGAACGGTTAATTCATCTGTGTTCGTTTTAAATAAAACTCCTGTAATATTGAGAATATCACCCACATCCCATTTTTTAAAATCCTGATAAAGACCTTCTGGTAAGCGGTCTCGCTCCATCCTGACTTGAATTTGGCCTGAAACATCTTGTATTTTGATAAAGCTCGCTTTACCCATGACTCGTTTTACCATCATGCGGCCCGCTACGGTCGTACTAATCTGTAATTTTTCTAGGCTTTCTTTATCAGAACTATCATGCTCTGCATGCAATTTATCTGCGAAATTTGATCGACGAAAGTGATTAGGAAAAGCATTGCCTTTATCTCTCAACAATGACAGCTTTCTTCTTCTTTCGACAATTAACTCATTTTCATTATTATTTTTATTATCCACTTATAATCCTTGCTTTAAGCTAGCCTCAATAAATTTATCAAGATCCCCATCTAATACTGCCTGCGTATTGCCGGTCTCTATACCTGTTCTTAGATCTTTTATACGGCTTTGATCTAACACGTAAGATCTTATTTGACTTCCCCAGCCAACATCTGCTTTGGTATCTTCAAGCAGAGATGCTTCTGAGCTTTTTTTCTGCAACTCCAACTCATAAAGCTTCGCCTTTAGTTGTTTCATTGCTGTTGCCTTATTTTTATGTTGGGATCTATCATTTTGACATTGTACTACTACATTGGTCGGTAAGTGAGTAATTCTAACCGCTGATTCTGTTCGATTTACATGCTGACCACCCGCGCCACTAGCGCGATAGACATCAATCCTCAAATCAGATGGATCTATCTCAATTTCAATATCATCATTCACTTCAGGCATAACAAATACTGACGCAAAAGAAGTATGCCTTTTATTGCTAGAGTCAAATGGCGATTTTCTAACCAATCTATGCACACCAGTTTCAGTTCTTAGCCATCCGTATACATATTCTCCAGAAACTTGAATAGTGGCACTCTTTATTCCAGCCACATCTCCAGCTGAGATCTCAATAACTTCAACCTTATAATCATGTGATTCAGCCCATCTAAGATACATTCTCATCATCATTTCAGCCCAGTCTTGAGCCTCTGTTCCGCCCGCCCCTGACTGGATATCAATAAATGCATTAGAGTCATCCATTTCACCACTAAACATTCGCCGAAACTCTAATAACGCGATCTGTTTATCTAGATCTTCAATTTCAGTGCTAATATCTTGCATGGTTGATAAATCATCCTCAGCAACTGCTAATTCCATTAACTCATTAGCATCAGTGCATGAGATCTGCATGGTATCTAATCCATCTACAATCAATTCTAAACTAGAACGTTCTCTACCCAATGCTTGAGCTCGATCGGGCTCACTCCATACATCAGGATCTTCAAGCTCTCTTTTAACTTCGGTGAGTCTCTCAGACTTAATTTCATAGTCAAAGGTACCCCCTAAGCGAATCTATACGCTCAAAAATATTATTAATAAGTTGTTTTAAACTATTGATTTCAATCATAATATTATTTAATAAAAATATTTTCGACTAGTAACTGAGCTGAGGCCTTACCTCTAAATTCATTTACTTGAAGCTTGTAAATTAATTCTACCGCATCTCTAGCTACAATACTGCCTTGATTGAAAGCGATGGCATCTATTGAAATCTCACTTTCTACTGATTTAACCCTCATTTTAAGATGGTTATTACCTACCACACGCTGCTCTAATAGATGAAATCTTCCATGGAATATCGGTTCATCAAATCCTGCTCCCCATGGCCCATAACTTTCAATCATACGAGCAAATTCAATGGTCAGTTTTTGATCTGGTATCTGACCATCGACATATATTGCTCCGGTAAAATCGATATTTGGATAAAGTTTTTTTATGTGCAAAGAAGCTTGAGTTTTAAATTCATCAAAATACTTCTGCTTAATCGTTAAGCCAGCCGCCATTGAATGGCCACCAAATTTTTCAATTAAATGAGGGTTTTCAGTAGCGATTGATTCGAGTAAATCTTTTATATGTAAACCAGAAATAGATCTTGCAGATCCTTTTAGAATGCCTTTACCTTCTTCTGCAAAAGCGATGACAGGTCTATTACAATGATCTTTAAGCCTAGATGCAACCAAGCCGACTATACCTTGATGCCATTTTTTGTCATAAATACACAAGCATGATGGTAAATTAGTCTCAGTAAATCTTTCAATATAGGCATATGCTTCACGTTGCATTTGCTGCTCAATATCTTGGCGTTTTTTATTTTTTTCACCTAGAGCAACTGCACATTTCAAAGCAATTGAATCATCATCAGTAAGAAGACACTCGATCCCTATTGATATATCTTCAAGTCTTCCTGCGGCATTAATTTTTGGACCTAAAGAGAACCCTAAATCCATACTTGTTAGCTTATTATAATCCTTTCCTGATTCCTTAATGAGTGCCAAAATTCCAGGTACACAGAGTTTATTTTGAATTCTTTTCAGACCTTCTTTGACTAAAATCCGATTATTAAAATCTAACTTTACTACATCTGCAATTGTTCCAAGTGCTACTAAATCAAGGTAACGAGCTGATATTTTTGCAGCGCCAAGCTGCCCTTTAATTTCTAATTCCCTGCCAAGAGCGGCCATTAGGTAGAACGCCACTCCAACACCAGCTAAATTCTTACTAATAAATTTACTGTCCTTTATATTTGGGTTTACTATTACATTAGCATTTGGTAACTCAAGGCCTGGTAAGTGATGATCGGTCACCAAGACATCAATACCTAATTGCCGAGCATTCTCTACCCCTTCCATACTTGAAATGCCATTATCAACAGTAATTATAAGTTTGGGGCAGTATATCTTTGCTTGCTCAACAATTTCTGAGGTCAATCCATAACCATAATCAAATCTATTTGGTACGATATAGTTAATTTTTTTAAATCCATAATCACAAAGGCAGCGCATCAAAAGAACTATACTAGTTGCACCATCAACATCG
>Ga0308013_10000964_pt1 | contig 14483 bp, 10 predicted proteins | sample Neamet181_FD_203131 | JGI IMG/M metagenome (GOLD analysis project Ga0308013, IMG submission 203131) | Marine microbial communities from water near the shore, Antarctic Ocean - #181 | ecosystem: Environmental > Aquatic > Marine > Unclassified | place: Southern Ocean | collected 2014-07-25
TTACTCTGAAGATGCATGACTTATCAGACGAAGAGATTGTTAATTATGTAAAGCTTGAGAATCCTATTCATGCGGCAGGTGCTTATAAATTTGAATCTTTAGGGTGTAATTTGTTTTCCTATGTAGACGGTTCTTCATATACAGTCAGAGGTATGCCATTATTACCATTACTAAAGTCTTTAAGAGACTTAGAAATTATTAGTTTAAAAAATATTTAATGAAAACATATCAAGTTATTAAAACCTTTGGAGCCGAAAGAGGATTTTCATGTGCTTTTAGGCAATGGAGAGCCACTTCTGATTGCAGGTTAATTCATGGCTATAGCCTTGGTTTTAAATTTGTTCTAGAAACTACTGAGCTTGATGATAGATCATGGGTTTATGATTTTGGTGAATTTAAAGTGATTCAAGATTGGATCAAGGATCATTTTGATCATACTTTAGTTATTTCATCTGATGATCCCGAATATGATAGCTTAAAAAATCTTGGAGATAATTTAGGGGTCGCAAAGGTAGTTATAATGGAGAATGTTGGTTGTGAGAAATTTGCTGAACTTACCTATGACTTTGCTAATAAATTTATTTCAGATCAAACTCAAGGAAGAGTAAATTTAATCTCAGTTGAAGTTTTTGAACATGGTGCTAATAGTGCAGTCTTTAAAAATTTATAATACCCTCGAAGGCAATAAAGAAGATTTTATCCCTCTTGATAAGAGTCATGTAAAGATATATGCATGTGGGCCAACTGTTTACAATTATGCTCATATTGGCAATGCAAGAATGGCAGTTGTATTTGATACGCTTGTAAGAGTGCTGAGATATTCCTATCCAAAAGTTACCTATGTTTCAAATATTACTGATATCGATGACAAGATCATAGATGCGGCTAAAGAGCTAAATGTTTCAATTGGTGACATTACCCAAAAATATACAAATATCTATAACGAAGATATGTCTAAATTATCAGTATTACATCCTGACATCCAACCCAAGGCAACTGAATATATAACAGAAATGATAGATCTTATATCTGATCTAATTGCAAAAGAGCATGCTTATGAAAGAGAGGGGCACGTATTATTTCATGTTCCATCATATGCAAATTATGGACTTTTATCTAATAGAAATAGAGAAGAGCAAATTGCAGGTAGTAGGGTAGATGTAGCTCCATTTAAAAAAGATCCAGCTGATTTTGTTTTATGGAAGCCTAGTACTTCAGAACAACCTGGCTGGGATTCTCCATGGGGTTTCGGAAGACCTGGATGGCATACAGAGTGCTCTGCAATGTCTGAAAAAACTTTAGGACTTCCATTTGACATTCATGGAGGAGGCAGGGACTTAACATTCCCTCATCATGAAAATGAGATAGCACAAAGTTGCTGTTCAAGTGCGGATATAAATAACCCTAATTCCTATGCTAATTATTGGATGCATAATGGCTTTGTTACGGTTGATGGAGAGAAAATGTCTAAATCATTAGGCAATATAATCCTAGTAAAAGACTTAGCAGAAGACTTTGATGGAGAGGTTATTAGACTTGCTCTTTTATCATCTCACTATAGACAAGGGTTGGATTGGAATGAGCAGATTGCACACCAATCTAAAAAATTATTAGACAAGCTATACAATATTTTATTAGAGTTATCTGATATTAAATCAGATACTAATGAGAGCCTTCCTGATGAGGTAAGGGACTCTCTTTTTGACGATCTAAATACACCTTCAGCAATTACCTATCTAAATAAAATTGCTAAAGATTATAAAAATATTACAGACGACCAAAAGAGCTCCTTTAAGTCCAAGCTTCTATTAACATCCTCTCTCTTGGGTATCCTGCAAGCTGATCCTTTAAAATGGTTTGAATTTGATAATGATTCATCGGGTATAGACTCTGAGCAAGTTGAAAAACTTATAGCTGAAAGAATGATGGCTAAAGAGGTAAAAGATTTTGAAAAGGCAGATCAAATAAGAAATGAATTAGATGCCATGGGAGTTATTCTAAAAGATAGTAACTCAGGCTCAGAATGGACTCTTAAGTAATAAATTTAACCTTTCTCAAATAGCTCTCTTTTAACGAGCAATTCTAATAAATTCATGTATTATTCTTATTGATATTAATTTTTAAAAATAGGGAAAAATATGAAAAAAATAACTTTAATGATAGCCATTCTTGGCATCAGTACTTTTACATTTGCAGATCATCATGCAGATTCAAGTGAGGCTCAAGTTTTAAAAGCCTTGTCAGCATATATGGATGCTAGAAATAGCAAAGACTATAAAACTGTAGTTGCTATGTCCAGTAAAGCTGGAACTTTAGATACAAATTCAGATGGAAGCTTTCACAAACCTCTAGCCATACAAACAGAAGCTAGTTGGGCACAAGGCGGCGACGCAGTTACTCAACATTTCTATACTGAGGCAACGGCTATTTCAGATGATGTTGTGCATGTTAGATTTTATTCAGAAGGAATGGTCGGTAGCCCTGGTGCTATGAGTGACTATAGAACGAGAGTAACAATGAACTGGGTTAAAGAAGATGGTAAATGGGTTGTAAGAAGCGCTCATTACTCTCCAGCAAGTTATGGCGGCGTTCATAAAACAGTAGCAACTGACTTTGAGGACTAGTAATGAAAAAATTATTTATATTATTACCACTTCTTAGTTTAAGTTTCTTTGCTTATAGCGCTCATCATGAAAGCGGCGAGCATGACAAGAAGATGTTTGAGAACAATTTTGCATATCTATCAACTTATACTATGCCTGCAGGATCCAATCCGTCAGTCTTAGGGAAAAGTCTATTAAAGAACGTTAAGGAACTTCAAGAAGATGGTTACAATGTTTGCGGTTTATATAGGCATTCATTTGGAGGAGATAGAGCTTTTTACTCCTTTTGTTATTTTGATTCTTGGGAGCAATTTGCTGAAATTAATGACAAGCCAGGAGCTGGAGACGTAAGACAGATCTACGGTGATCATTCTGACAACATAGTGGCAATAGTTGAAAAAAATCTATCTAAAAAGACACCTCATGTTTTGATGGCATCATATAGCTTTGGCCCTTATCTAACTGATAATGAGAAAAGAGCAAATGCTAAGATTTTATTTGATGCGTATGATACAAGTTTTGGCGGCTGTAATATGATGGAGCACTTCTGGGGAACAGAGCAGGCTTGGTACTTTACATGTGGCTTTGATAGCTATGCTGATTTTGCAAAGAAAGTAAAAACTCTTGGTGATATTCATGAAAATGAATTAGCTGATCTAAAACTTGATGTTATGGATCACTCAGATAACTTGATGTCTCTTGTAGAATAAGGTTTATCTTTTAAATAGAACCCTCCTTTATGGAGGGTTTTTTTATGGTGCCCTCTGCAGGAATCGAACCTGCAACTAATCCTTAGGAGGGATCTGTTATATCCATTTAACTAAGAAGGCAGTATCACTAAATTGGTTCCTAGGATTATAATATTTAAATGAAATTTTTACTAAAGTGTATTTCCCTTATTCTTTTTTGTAGTTTTAGTGCATCGTTAATTCAATCTAATTTTGGAAAAGTTGATGTAAGTTCTATGAAGCTCCCAACAGATAATGGGCAACACCTAGTCTTTGATTTATATAAACCAAATTCAGCGACTAGTAAAAATAAGGCACCTTTTATTGTCGTTGTTCCTGGATTCCAAAGATCAAAAGAAGCGCTATCAAATATAGCTATCGAGCTTTCAAGAAGAGGCATGGTGGTAGCTTTAATCGACCCATACGCTCAAGGTCTTTCAAGTTCATCTAGAAGTAAAAGAGCTGCAACAACTCAGGGATATGGAATGTTTGCTTTGGTTGAGCTTGCACATACTGGAAGTTTTTTAAATTATATAGATATAAATAAGATTGCAAGCACCGGTCACTCAATGGGCGGAAATGCTGCCATTAGAGGAGCTAATTATTTTGGGAAACAAGCAATTAAAAATAATGAACCCAGCATGCTACATTCAGTATTTGTATCAGGCTATGTGCTCACCCTTTTAGACGATGTCCTCAAAGATATTAGATCTAATGTTGGCGTTAGTTATGCATTATATGATGAAGGAGCATTTAGAAATGAATTAAAGGGTTGGGATGCTTCGAATATGAAGATTGCACCAGAATCTATTAGAGTGGTAAATTCTGGTATTAGTAATGCCGATAATGTATTGGAGGAAGTTGAGTTAGGAAAATACTATGGGTCTCTAGGTACTAGGTCTTTGCGAGTAATTCATAATGAAAACTTAATTCATCCGTTTCAGCCCTACAATAATCAAGCTACAGCAAATCAAATAGAATACTTTGAGAAAGTTTTTAATATCAAATCAAATATAGATTCTTCTAATCAAATTTGGCAATTCAAAGAGTTGATGACATTAATATCTATGATCACCGCCATGATCATGCTTCTGCCTTTATCGAGAGTTTTATTATCTTCGAAAGCCTTTAGCTCTTTGGTTAAAGATGTCCCAAAACCTCTTCCAGTTCAAAATAAAAAATCCAAAATAATTTTCTGGATAATTTTTTTCTTGGGAGCCTTAATAGCTTGTCTTTCCTATATTCCGATGGTTGATGCAGCTAAAAGTATATTTGTTGCTGCCTCAAGTAGAGACTTAACTTGGTTCTTTCCTCAACGAATGAATAACTCTGTAATGTTGTGGGCTACCTTTAACGGAATAATAGGATTAATTTTGTTTACACTTTCTTATCAATTATTTGGGAAAAAACATGGTGTATCTTCAAGCTCATGGGGAGTTGAGGCTAATCTTAATTATCTAATAAAGACTTTTGCACTAGCACTTTTAATTTTTTCTATTTATTACTCGTTCTTATTCTTAATTTATTATATTTTCCATGTTGATTACAGGTTTTGGTTTATGGGGGTCAGGATATTCCAACCAGAATTATTAATCGTTCTAGCCATGTATGCTCCATTCTTTTTTGTTTTCTTTTTTTCTAATTCATTAAGAGTTAATGGGGCAATGAGAATAGAAGGACAACCTGAATGGCTTTCCATGCTCACAGCAGGATTTGCTAATTCATTAGGTCTCTTATTAATAATAGTTATTCAATATGCAACTTTTGCAAAAACTGGGACTGTCTTTTGGACAACAAACTGGCTAAGCGTAAATTTACTATTTGCTATTGTGCCTATGATGTTCGTATTGCCATACTTCAATAGGTATTTTTTTTATATGACAGGAAGGGTTTATCTTGGACCAATGGTCACAACTTTAATATTTATAATGATACTTTCAACTAATACAGTTTTGTATTTACCTATATAATATTATTGATATGAACATTACATTACCAGACGGAAGTATTAGAGAATTAGAGCCAGGATCAACTGGTTTGGAATTGGCTTCTAGTATTGGAGCTGGTCTTGCCAAAGCCGCTCTTGCAGTAACTGTCAATGGCATTCAAAAAGATTTAAATGACCCCATCAATGAAGATTCAAAGGTCTCCATAATAACCATAGATTCAGATGATGGACTAGAAATAATGAGGCATACATTAACTGCTCAAGTTCTAGCTAGAGCTGTAAAGAATTTATTTCCAGGAACAAAGCTTGCTATAGGTCCAACTATTACAGATGGGTTTTATTACGACTTTGAATTCAAAAAAGCTATATCACCTGAAGACTTAGGCTCGATTGAAAAAGAGATGAAAAAAATTATTTCATCCAATTCAGCAATAACAAAAAAACTTAATACAAAAGAAGAGGCTATTGAGATATTTAAATTAGAGGGAGAGCCTTATAAGGAGTCTATTATTAATGATTCCGAGCAAGAGGATGGCTTTCAACTTTACTATCAAGATGATTCTAAATTTGTTGATTTGTGCCGAGGTCCCCACATCCCAAGCCTTAAGCACATAGGCGCATTTAAATTACTAAAAATAGCAGGAGCATATTGGAAAGGCGATTCTAATAATAAAATGCTCACTAGAATATATGGAACTGCATGGAAGAATGAGAAAGATCTAAGCGCGTACTTAGATAGAATTGAGGAAGCTGAAAAAAGAGATCATAGAAAGTTAGGCAAAGAAATGAACTTATTTCATTTCCAAGAAGAAGCTCCTGGTATGGTTTTTTGGCATCCGGATGGCTGGACAATATACAGACTCTTAGAAAGTTATATGAGATCTAATTTAGAGCTATGTGGTTATAAAGAAATTAAGACTCCTCAAGTTCTAGATAGAAAATTATGGGAAGCCTCAGGCCATTGGGATAAATATAGAGAAAATATGTTTATTACAGAGATTGATGAAGAGCATGCTAATGAGAAAAGAGTTAACGCATTAAAGCCAATGAACTGTCCTTGTCATGTGCAGATATACAATCAAGGACTTAAGTCCTATAGAGACCTTCCTTTAAGATTGGCTGAATTTGGATCATGTCATAGATACGAAGCATCTGGAACTATGCATGGACTAATGAGGGTGAGAGGATTCACCCAAGACGATGGGCATATTTTTTGCACAGAAGAGCAGATAGAATCAGAGACAGGACTATTTATTGAATTGCTGTCCCGTGTTTATAAAGATTTAGGTTTTGAAAAGTTTGATATTAAACTTTCGACGCGTCCTGAAATTAGAGTTGGCAGTGATGATGTTTGGGATAAGGCAGAAGACGCCTTAGAGTCAGCAATTAAAAATTTAGGACTTCCCTACAAGTTAGAGGAAGGCGGCGGGGCCTTTTATGGTCCTAAGCTTGATTTTGTTTTAACCGATGCGATAGGAAGAGAATGGCAGTGTGGAACTTTCCAGGCAGATTTCAATCTTCCTGAGAGACTAGATGCTGAATATGTAGGAGAAGACGGCTCTAAGCATAGACCCGTTATGATTCATAGAGCCATCCTTGGATCCTTTGAAAGGTTTATTGGTGTATTAATAGAGAACTATTCGGGTAAGCTTCCTTTTTGGCTAGCCCCAGTTCAAGTTGCAGTAGCTACTATCATTTCCGATGCCGATGAATACGCTAATGAAATTATCACCAAGCTAAGCGAAGTGGGTATTAGGTGTAATGCTGATCTTAGAAATGAAAAGATTAGCTATAAAGTTCGCGAGCATAGCTCAACTAAGGTTCCAGTAATTATTGCTCTTGGTAAAAGGGAGCAAGAAAATAGAACTGTTTCCATAAGACGAATGGATAGCGACAAAACAGAAACCTATGAATTAGAAGAGGCTATTAAAATTTTAAGCGAAGAGAATACTCGCCCTAATTAAAATATGGCGATATGTTTTTTATAAAAATATTTATTTTGCCAATCAAATTTTATAGATATTTTATATCTCCTTTAACACCACCATCTTGTAGATTTGATCCCACTTGCTCGCAATATGCTCTTGAATCAATTGAGGAGTTTGGAGTTTTTAAAGGCACATATCTCGCTATTATTAGAATATCTAAATGTCATCCTTGGCATAGCGAAAAGTAATACTATTTATAATTAATATTACGCATTATAACTAATTAATATACCTGTTTTTTATATATATATTTAGTGATATAGTTTTGGGGTAACCAGTTCTAATTCCAAATAGGGGGATAAATTATGAACAAATTATTTAAGAATGTATTAAGTTGTAGTATAGGTTTTCTTTTCGTTTTTTCTTTAAACATCGTTGCTCAAGAGATTGAGGAAGTTGTTGTCACGGCTACTAAAAAAGCGGAATCAGTTCAAGATTTAGCTATATCTATTGAAGCTTTTACGGCAGAGTCATTAGAGAAAAACTTAGTTAAGGATTCATCAGATTTAGCTGAAATAGTTCCAGGTTTAATTACCGACAAAGGAATTGGATCAGGCTCATCTTATGCAATTAGAGGAACTGGATCATACGGAGTAGGTGCTGCTGTTGTTGGAGCTGTTGTAATTGCAACCAACGGGCATGACTCTGGAGCAGGAGCTTTTGCTGATATAGGATTTCTTGATGTTGAGCGTATTGAGGTACTTAAAGGACCACAAGGAACGTTATTTGGAAGAAATGCTGTTGTAGGCGTAATCAACTTAATTTCTGCAAGACCAACTGCAGAATACGGCGGAAAGTTTGATATTGTTCAAGGTGCTTACGGCCAACAAGATATAACAGGTGTTCTAAACTTACCTTTATCAGATAATTTATCTGCAAGACTTGCGGTAACAACATCAGTTAGAGATGGTCTAACAACTAATATAAGAGACGGTTCTAAATTTAACGACAAAGATTCTGAAGGAATGAGGTTGTCTATAGACTATGACATCAATGATACCTCTACTCTTGAATTCACTCATTTTATTAACAATGCAGATGATAATAGAACTAATATAGGTACGATATTTTGTGAATCTCATGACTTATTTGGATGTAACCCTCTTACTGTAGGATCTGTGAATCAGAGTGCTGATTCAAGAGGAAGCACAGCTGCAATATTCAATCTTGTTGCTGGTCTAGAAGGGAGTGCTTTTGTAAATCAAAATACTGGCGCTGCTGTTCCAGCAAGTTTTCGTCAAGCTAACTTAACTAGAAACCCAGTTCACAAATCTGAGTACTCTATGACACAGCTATCATATACAACTGATTTATCAAGCGAACTTACACTTAACGTTAAGCTTTCTCATCAAATAAGAGATTACTATCACATGGTAGATAATGACTATGGCCATACTACAAAAACTTTCCCTGGCATTCTTGCTGGATTGGGCCTACCTCCTGTCTCATTCAGCGGTACTTTTGGTGGAACTTTCAACGGAGATAAATACGGTTTTACTGAAAATGTAACAGGTGATAGAACTTATGAGTTCTCAAATGCTGAAGGTAATTCCAATCAAGCTGAGATAAGTCTTATTTCTGATTATGATGGAGCTATTAACTTTGTAGCTGGTATTTACAGCTGGGACTCAAGATCTCACAACAGATACCAAGTGCAAACAGCTGCTTGGAACTTAACAAGTGATTTCTCTAGACACCCATATTCAAAAATACTTTACGGCGGTGCATTCGATGCATACGGCGGAATTCCTTTTTATCAGACATGGGTTTTAGGTGGATTGGCAGGAAGTGCTGCTTGTGCATCAGGTGCATTAGGCGCTGGAGCTGCGGCATCTCCTAGTACAGCTAATCCATATTGTTTATCTGGCTTGCTTGCTGCAACTGGTAATTCAACGCCATATCATGTTCCTACTGAGCTATCAGGCTATCTTAATGACGATCACGTAAGGTCTAAATCAATGGCATTTTTTGGTGAGCTTTATGTCGATCTTTCAGATGTTACTAAGTTAACTGTTGGTCTTAGATATAATGAAGACACTGTCAAAGATACTATTATGACTTGTCTTGCTGATTTCGACTGTCCTAACTATCCTAAATCACAATACCTTACTGGTGAATACAAGATGTACCCAACTAGTATTATAGTTGCGGATGATGCTCTAGCTTATAAATTAGCTATTCAGCATGATATTTCAGATGATCAAATGGTATACGTAAGTTATACAACAGCTACTAAAGCTGGTGGTAATAACCCTGTAATTGGAACAACTGCAGATCCATATGCTGCTGAAGAAACAGGTGTTTTTGAAATAGGTACTAAAAGTATTTTATTTGATGGAGCTGTATTATTTAATGCAAGTTTATTCATGAACAATACAGAAGGAATGCTTATTTCTAATATTGAAAACGCTGGTTCAAAAAACTATAACGTTGACGCTGAAGTCATGGGATTTGAAGGAAATCTGTTGGCATATTTCAGTGAAACTACGAGTATTGATATAAATTGGTTAATTGCAAAGAGTGAGCTTGGCGATGCATCCATGCCTGATCCTCTTAACCCAGGTGGACTTATTGGACTACTGGATGTTAATCCAACAGGATTCACTCCCGGAGTAGCTGGTTGTGCTACAGCCATAGGTCTTTGTACACCAGTACCATTTGGAACAGGCGTTCAAAGTCTTCCATATGATCCTGCAGGGGCAGTTGCATACGGTTGGGGTATAAACGCTGCCGGTAATCCGCAATTGGTATTTAAGTCAGCTGGTTACTTATGCTTAACACCATTCAATCCACTAGGTGGAGTTCCTTGTGGAGATCCTGTGAATCCTGTATCTATAAAAGGTAACTCATTACCTCAGTCTCCTGAAACTTCATTTGGAATAGGAATGAATAAAGATCTTATGAATGAAAGTGGAATTACTTCACTTAGACTTGCTTACAGATATCAAGGTGAAAGAGAAGGTAACGTCTTTAATCAAGCAAGAGCAAGAATGCCTGAGACTAAGTATTGGGATTTCTCGGCTACATATGCTCCGAATGACTCTGATTGGTATGTTCGTTTCTTTGCTAAGAACTTAAATGATGATCAGTTTATTGGAACATGGTCTGCAGCTAGTGCACTTCAAGGTGGAGCACAATTTGCGACTTACAATGATCCTAGAACCTACGGTTTCCAGTTTGGTACTAGCTTCTAATAGAAGATCTTAGATATTAAAAAGGCTGGTTTACCAGCCTTTTTTCTTTATGGTGACTTCGTCATCATACCCAGCATAAAAAACAACCTACATTTATATATATAATTTGTATGCAATTTATAGTTAATTTACCACTGACTTAGCCTAACCTAGTCAAATCACATGACACTATAAGGGGATTTCTATGTCGTATATAAAATTGTTGAAGAATACATTGTTACTTAATTTAGTCTTTATCTCTGTTGCAGCTTCTGCACAAGAGATTGAAGAGGTTGTTGTTACAGCAACAAAAAAATCAGAATCTATTCAGGATCTAGCTCTTTCAATTGAAGCTTTATCTGCAGAAGCACTAGATGTTAACCAAATCTATGATGTATCTGACCTTGCTGAAGTTACTCCAGGTCTGGAAACTTCAAAAGCTATCGGCTCAGGTTCAGGCTGGACTATCAGAGGAATGGGTTCATTTGGTATAGGCGCTGGTGTAATAGCATCAGTTGTTACTGCTGTAAATGGACATAGTGTCAATGACAGTGTTGTTGCTGATATTGGATTTTTTGACTTAGAAAGAGTCGAGGTCTTAAAGGGTCCTCAAGGAACTCTTTTTGGAAGAAACGCAGCAAATGGAGTTATAAACTTTATTACTGCTAGACCTACAAATGAATATGGTGGTGAGATTAATATTGATGTTGGTACTTATGGCGCCAAAAAAACTACTGCTATTTTGAACTTACCTATTAATGATGCTTTAAGAACTAGATTTGCTGTGATGTCTAACAAAAGAGACGGTATGGTTACTAATGTTGTAACTGGAAACGATTTTGATGATAGAAGTGACATCGCATTTAGATTGTCAGTAGACTATGATTTATCAGATCGTACCCAAGTTCTATTTACATACTCTGATCAAGAAAGTGACGACACTAGATTTCAAGAAGAAGTAACATTCTGTGCACAAGACCAATTCTTTGGTTGTGATCCTTATGAAAGAGGCGGCATGAATGTACCTTTAGATACTAGAGGTGGTTTTGCTGGAGCATTTGGCTTCCTTGCTCATTTATATCCGGGCACAATACAAAATGGTTTTGCTAGTTCAGTTGCTTCAACTGACTTTAGTAGAGTTTCATTAGATAGAGAGCCTACTCATTATCAAAAACAAACAGTTGCAAACTTGCAGATTAATCATGACTTAACTGAGAATCTACTTCTAACAGCTAAACTTTCATACGAAACTAGAGACTTTCATCAAAGTGGTGATCAGGATTTAGGCTATTCAACAACTCCATTCCTTGGAGCAGGTGCTGGCCTTGGTCTGGCTCCAGTTACTGGAAATCTTTGCTTTGGTGGAGAGAGACAATTCTGTGAAAATGTTAATTCTGAAAGAGTTTATGACTTTTCTGACGTAGCAACTAATGGTTTACAGGTTGAAGTTAACGTAGTTTCTGATTTCAATGGACCTATCAACTATACAGTTGGTTTATACCAAATTGAAAATAGAAATGATAATACATACACAGTTCAAACTGCTGGATCACAGTTCATGACTAGTTTTGCAAATCACCCATATAGTGGAGTGGTTAAAGGCTTAACTGGCATTGATTGGAGTGGAAAAGCTGGTTTAGGTTTTTATCAGGGCGCTCTTAGCTGGTTAGCTACAGTCCCTAATGCATTATCATGCCTAGGTGGCGGACCATGTGACCCTGCAGGTCTTGGTGCATATCAAGCAGCTACAGCTGGATTAAATGCTATTCCTAACTTTGTTATACCTACTGAATTAGGCGGCATTATTAATGACCAAAATGTGAACGCAACATCTCAGGCTCTATACGGAGAATTGTATGTTGATATATCAGAAGACACTAAATTAACTATAGGTGCCCGTTATCAAGATGATAAAGTTACTTCATACACTTATAACGATACTGGAGCACAAGCTTGGATGGCAGCTGGTGGTTGGCTTGTTGAGAACAGAGACACACTTTCATTTGTTGATGTTACTCAGAAAGCAGACGATGCATTCCAATACAAGTTAGCACTTCAGCACAATATAAATGACGACATAATGGTTTATGGTAGTTATACAACTGCTGTTAAAGCTGGTGGTGTTAATGCTGGAAACAATCCTACAACATACGAACCAGAGAACGCTGGTGTTTTAGACTTTGGTCTTAAGAGTATATTGTTAGATGGGGCTATGCTTCTTAACATGAATTTATTTAATGCTAAAAATAAAGATTTTCTTACAGCTGCCGTAGTTGATACAGGAACACAAAACAAGAATATAGATGCTGAATTTACAGGTTTTGAAGGTAATATGATGGTTTTCTTATCTGAAAATACAAAACTTGAGATGAACTGGTTATTCCTTGATCACGAAGTAACATCAGACTCTATGTTAATTGATTACTTAAACCCAGCAGGAGCAACTGCTGTAGGCCCAACTCAGTCTTTTTCTAATGGTTTTGTTACAGCTCAAGGATTTTCTAACGGAACTGTTATATATAAATCAGCTGGATATAATTGTACTGTTCCTTTCTCTTTTGCAACTGGTTGTCCCGCTGGAGTAGCTCAAGGATATGCGCAAAGTATTAAAGGTAATAGTCTTCCTGGATCTACTGACAAGTCATACGGACTGTCAATTACCCAAGACTTTTTATCAAGTAACGGTGTAACTTCTACTAAACTTTCTTATAGATATACTGGCTCAGCAGATCTTAGTATTTTTAATACAGAAAGAATGAAAATAGATGCTCGTGACTCATGGGATTTACTAGTTAGGTTTGTACCTACTACTGACGATTGGTATGCTGGTTTCTTTATGAAAAATATAAGAGATCAACAACACATCAACTCATTACGTGAATCAAGTAATGTTGGTGGTGGTGCTTTATTAGGTTCTTTCACCGACCCAAGAACTTACGGTGTTGAATTTGGAGTCAAATTCTAAGAGATTAGAAATTATTAAAAAAGCCCAGTTTACTGGGCTTTTTTTTTGCTTCATACTACACACATGATAAATCCATTACCTTATAATTCTGACCCTATAATCGTTTCTGAGGATATGTGTGATCACAACAAGCATATGAATGTTAACTATTACTACAGGATGTTTGATGAATCTTATACAGCAATGTATACAGAAGAATTGAACTTTACTGCTGAATATATAGCTAGTGGCTTCTCAACCTTCACCCTTGAAGATAGTATTAGATATCTCAAAGAGTTCAGGTTAGGCGATAAGGTTTACCCATCATTTTATTTAAATAATGTTAATAACAAATTACTTCACTTTGTAGGTATCTTACTAAACGAAGAGGGCGACCTTGCAGCAATATTCGAAACTGTTCTTGGGCATATAGACCTTAAAGCAAGAAAAGTTACTAACTTCGGAGAGAAGAGGCTGGAAAACTTATTAAACTACCAGGCTAGCAATAAAATTGATGATCACTTTCCTTTTGATCTTAAATTAAAAATAAAGGATTTATAAGTGTTACTCAAAGCACAGTTTTTTTTATTCTTTATTTTATTAATACCTAATCTGTATTCTGATTCTTTCACCATCATGAATCTTAATGCGCAAAATCTTTTCGACACTCTTGATGATGAAGGTAAAGACGACAAAGCTTTCTTACCCTTAGAAAGTAAAAAATCATCTGAGCATATAAACTCATGTCATAACATTAACGTTAAGTCTTGGAGAATGGAATGTTTATATCTTGACTGGAATGAAGAAACTAAAGAGGCTAAGTTAGCTAATTTAGTTCAAAATATTATTTCATACGAGGAAAAGGGCGCAGATATTATTGCATTACAAGAAATTGAAAACGAGAATATACTTGAACAACTTTTTAACTTGCTCAAGCCATATGGCTATATTGATTTTGTTTTACTTGAAGGAACTGATAAGCGCGGCGTAGATACTGCTTTCATATCTAGAATCAAAATGAGTAATCCTAAATTACATTACGTTAACTTTTCTCCACAATTTGAAAAAAAAGATACTCGACCAATTTTAGAAGTTAGTA
>Ga0308013_10000970_pt1 | contig 14427 bp, 4 predicted proteins | sample Neamet181_FD_203131 | JGI IMG/M metagenome (GOLD analysis project Ga0308013, IMG submission 203131) | Marine microbial communities from water near the shore, Antarctic Ocean - #181 | ecosystem: Environmental > Aquatic > Marine > Unclassified | place: Southern Ocean | collected 2014-07-25
GCACTAATATCCTGGGTCCGTGTGTGACCCGCCACCACCAATCTATTCAACGCGGTATCATCCGCCACAGTAATGTTGCTGATATCCAATGTCGTCGCACTAATATCCTGGGTCCGTGTGTGTCCCGTGACAATCATCGCACCACTCACATCCACCCCACCACTCAACCGCATCGCGCCCTTCACCGCCATATCGTGCTCCACCCATACATTACTGACATCCATCTGTACGAAATCATTCGAAACGTCCACCATGAATTTCGTCGCTACCCCCGATGGGTCGCGGGCCACCAAATTCCCCGACAATTCAATGGTCTGGAAGGAAACATCGGTTCCTGGAGCAACTCCTTCCACAATTTTTCCGTCCGCCGCGACCTGGAGTTCCACGGGTCGTCCATTGCGTTGCAGATACATTCGGCCCCGCACCTCCATATCGCTGTTGAAGGACACATCCCCCCACATATCGGATCGGTCCAACACGTCCAGGGTCTGGACCTCGGCATCGCCGCGTCTATCCAATACCCCGCTCGCATCCCGCCACATGTACGGCTGGTTCTCCACGTACAATTCATGGACATTGATGCGTGCCGCACTCACGGAGTTTGCGTGCAATTGGTGTTTCACCGATAGTTTATTGGCACTGGTATTTCGGACCACGAAATCGTTCGCGTACACGACCCCAGCCACACTCATGTTCCCCAACACGGAAACGTCAAAGGTGATTTCCGGCACATCTTTCACGGGAAGCACGTGAATGTTGGGAACGGGGAGGATGGTGGTGTTCACGTCATGGTCGTCGTCATACCCCCTTGTCGCTGCGTCGAGTTTATTCACCGCCACCACTTCCGTCTTGGTACTGATATTCGAAAAGAACCATTCCCTGTACCGGAAGAAATCCTCCAATTGCTCGCCCGCGCGAACCAGGTAAGTACGGCGCCCCGTATCGGGCGGGCAGGGAATGTAGGACGACAATAGCATGGGGTTCCCCGATCCGTCCGCCACAATCGCATGCGAGAGTCCCAGGAACCCATCCTTGTGGGGACGGTCGTACATATCGTGGTCGTGGGTTCCCACATACGACACCTCCATACAGTTGCACATGCGGTTATCGAGTCCTATGTCACCGCAAACCTGACAGGTGGTAATGTTGGCGGGGGTTCGGTACACGGAAACATCGCTCGTCATTATTTTCAAGGAGCGTTCCGACGACTCATACTTGAAAATCGCCCGGGAAATCCCAATGTAAATTTGCGGGGTCCCACCACACCCCGCACCCGTCGCATCCACATAGAGAGAAATGTCAGGAAACATTGCAATGTGGTAGTCGGTGGAACTGGTTCCCAGCGGAATGGATCCAATGGGCGCGAACTTGGAACTGTAGCATTCCTCCATATGAAACAACCGCGCTTCCGGCGAATCGGCCACTTCCGTGTTGATTTCCGGGTACGCGACCCACATCCCACTATCGTCCACCGCATACTGGATTCCCAAATTCGCATTGTTAATGTACCGGAACTCGCGGGCGTGCGGACCCGTAACAATGGACCGCTGGAGGGGCGTGTACCCATTGTTGCGGCGGTGGGTGGTCACGTACAACCGGTTATACTCGTGGCGCGTGTACGCATCGCCGTCCAAGTACTTCTCAATATTAAATCGCACGAAACTGATCTTCTTCACCACGGGATCGAATTCCGTGATGAACCCCCAGTCGCCCCTTATGTGCGAATTGCGACCAATCAGTCGGGGATGGTCGTTCCCAATCCGTTTCCGCCTGTATCCAGCGATACGGGATTTGGTGATGCGGACCGTATTGTTCGCATCCAATGTCAGACGCGCCACAAACATGATTCCGTGCTTGAACTCTTCCGCGGAAAGGAGGTCCTCTCCATCGTACGTCTTCACCACATGGTCGTCCGATTCCGATATGGAAATCAGATGGTAGTGGTGGGTGGTGGTGGCAGTGCCATCCGCACCACAGTACCCCAAACTGCTCTGCCAGTCCAGGGATCGGTAAGAGTCCAGGCCAAACTTTCCCTCGGTATCCAAATCATCGTTCATGCGGATTTTCCCCAATCCGTTACTCACATCGTGGAATGTCAAGTACGACCCGGAAACATCGGTACCGTCGCCCATCGCCGTCCCAATGGTAAGCAAATTCCCATCGTCCGCCAACCCCGTGATGGAATCGCTGTTATTCACGAATATTTGGATGGGGTACGGTCGGTAGTGGCGACCGCTGTCGCCGTGGTCCTTTCGGGTGTATGTTGTGACCCCCTCATCCGTCTCTGGTGTAGCACATAAATTCATATTGGTCGTTTTTTCAACCCCATATATACCCGTGGCACATACCCGAGTGTGCATATCCAGCATGTAGGTCTCGCCCGCCTCTACCTCGATGGTGACAGTATCATGTGTTGCTTCATATTGTCCACCACTTACATCGTGTATGTTATGTTCGGATACAGAGGGGGTTCCGCTGATGTCGGTTCCGCTGATGTCGCCAGTAATATAAGGATTATGGGTAATCAACTTATACTTGCGGGCATTGGTACTGGCACCTAATGTTTGATTTTTGAATATTTCGTTGGCGGGCGTATAAACGTTAAACACGGTCCCATACGAGGTTCGCGCCACCCAAAATTCCTGGGTGGTCGCGTCCGCATCATTGTACGGCGTATATTTCCCATTAAACACATCATCATCATCGTACATTTTCTTGACCCGAACCAATGTCCCGCCCCAAATCGCGCCGAAATCGGGGCACCATCGTACATGGTCTATCGTACCGGTTTTCGTCGCAGTGAATGTCTGACAGATTCGATTTACCTCGTGACCAGCATGGTGTCCGTTGTCATTACACAAATTCATGGTGGTGGCCCCGCCATTCACCACCTCGGTTATATCCAATGTTTCCGCTGCCATTTCCACCACTGGTACCGTCCACGCATTGGAAATATCGCAGTAGGAAACATCCGCGCCCCCATCACGCACTAGAAACCGCAATCCTGGAATGGAGTCACCGCTCACATCAACCGCAACTTCCCCCGATGTCACAATGAGGTTCTTGGGCCCGCCACCCGAATCCGCACAAACGCCGTGGAATCGCGAGACGTTGTACTCGGTATCGGTCGTGTATATACTGTCGTGATTAATCGCCCCATCAGTCAACACATCCCCCGACGGACCGTATGTTGCGTACGACAACAGTTCGGGTTCGCCCGAAAATAGGGTACCGCGGTTGGGGCGGTACGTATTCATGTGAACGTCGGTCCCGTGACCGGTGATGCGGGTATGGAATCCGCCCCCCGAATTGATAGCGATGGGGGTGCCCGACACATCGTAATTTCGTTTCGATACCTCGAATGTAACATCCTTGCCGGCAATCAGGCGATTCTCCTGATCGGTTTCTAGACAGACACGATTCAGTGACGTATCATGTTGATTGTAGAGAGAAATGGTACTGAACGAAACATCCTCTCCGGAAATCACCTCCGCCATGGTGCCGGCGCGGAGTCCGCCTGAATTCCCCAATGTATCTTCGTACACCACCCCGCTGGTATCACTGAAATTGAACGACATTGAATATACATTTCGTGTATACTTTTATTTTCCATTTCGCAACGGAAATGGAAAATGGTGTTTATGTTTATTATAAAGACGCAATCAATGCTTGTAACCGTTCCTTCGTCAGTTCCACGCCCCCTATACTGATGCTCGCCGCCTCCACTCGGTTCGCCCACAGAGAATGATTCACCACCACACTGTTCACATCCGTGTGGCGGGCGACAAAATTGTTCGCGAAGCAGTCTCCAGATACATTGAGGTTTCCACTGACATCTGCGTGGAATGTCGTGGAGGAGGTTGTGGTGGTGCTACTGTCCCCCACATCACACCGCATCACACCAACAACCGTGTTGGAAACATCGTAGAAGACATCGTCCTGGAACAGATGGTGGTTGTTGAGAGGGACGGGTGTGTATACCCCACCAATCAATTGTTTCAGTTCCTTCGCCCCCCAGGCCGTACCCGAAACGTCCGTCACCGTATAGTGTAAGTGGGGCGAACCACCAGAACCAGCAACCCCACCACTCAGGTCCACGTACTGGCTGAAGCCCGGCATCTCGGTCCCGTCCATATCCACCGTGCCCACGTACGACGCCTCGCCCGCAACCATATCTGCGTGGTACACGGAAACGTCCGCGCTCACGAATGTCATTGTATTGGCGCGCGTATCGTACGCGTAGACGTTCCTCCCAACCGATACGTGGCGCACATTGACTGTATCTCCGCCACACATGGAAATGGTGGGAAACGTCGCGATAAAGTACCGGTACGATAAATCCGCTTTGGGGAGCGGGTTCCGGAGCGGGATGTGGAACAGGGTATCGTTTGGGGCGGTGGCGGACATATTCACCATGTACACGTTGGTGTTGGTATTGGTGGCGTACCGCAAATCCGTGTAAGCGACCCATTGGTTGTTCGACGCATCCTCCACCACATCGCAGGCCATCCGCATCCCCGAATTGGGAACCCCGTCGTATGGAACCGTGTGCAGTTTTGTTTTGGTTGACCTACCAATTTCCTCCAACCGTTCCGCGAATCCCTGCATGGTATTGGGTCCGACCGCGTCTTGGTAGTGGGGATTAATACCAGCATCGTTAAACACTGGTGGATGGCTCAACAAATCATCCACCGCGCACCGAATCAAATTGAATTCGTTGGCCGATGTATCAAAATAACTTATCAGAAGCATGGGTTCGTTAATCACCTGTGAGAACAACTGATCTTTGGTCGACACGGTATTGTTTTTATATTCACCGTTCCGGATATTTCGTACAGTGATATCATTCCCACAGCAGTCAATTCGCAGCAATGTGAAAGCACATTGTGGTGCGTGGGAACTGGATACGTCGGTGATTCCCACCATGACATCATATGTATCCGGCGAATCTGTGTCGCCACTGTGGATACTGTTTATATATGGGGATGCGTTGGTGGTGGTGGATATACGTATACCCGAAATGTCGTGATTGAATGAAATGGTGGATAGCATATCCGATCCACTATCGGTTTTCCCCGATACGGAGGTGCTCTTGACGGTTAGTTCCAATGGGTAGGGTTTTTTGTCAGTCGCCGTATACCCATCCGTTTCATTGCCGGACATATCCAACATGCTCATTCCGTTCCCCCAGTACCCCATATCACAAAATGAGCCGTCAAAGGTCATCATGTAGAGAGAATTCTGGGAAACATTAAATCCCGCACCACTCGCATCAAATGTTATACAGGATATATCGGTGGCACCAGTCACGCCAAAGGTTTCAGTGGATGAACCAATGGATACATTGGTTAACACCGCGGCACTAATATCGGTGACAGTATACGTATCAACTCCTGATACGTCCATTTTGCAAATAGATATACTCACATCGCTTCCCAGTTGAATGAAATCCTCGTTGAACTTTATTTTAGAAATCGTCCCCGTCTCCTCGGCCCGAAATAGTTGGTTGAATGAGGTGCGCGTGTAAGTGGGAAGACATCCCGCGGATGTCAACATATGGGTGGACCCGGTACCCCGCCCCTCTCTAACATACGAAACAACCAATTCTTCCGTCGGCTCGCTCACCGCAACTGGAGAGCCGCCCTGAGGACGGATCAGGAGATTGAACGATCCATCATTGAGAGAAATATCAAAATCCACAAAGGAAGTGTCGGTCACGTACGCGCGAGACGAGACCATGGCCTTGTTTTCAGATCCATTGCTATCCCAGTTCATGGATACATCGCCAACCCGCACCGTATCAGGTTGTGTAATGTGGGCGTACGGGTGAGAAAGGATTGTATCTGATACACTGGTTGAGCTGGAAACATTAAATATTGCAGTGTGGATTTCCATAGCGGATACATTGGTCCCCGTCTTGAAATTTGTGGTGTCCAGGTCAGTCATACATTTGGCTCCTAAAAAATATATAGTGGGTCGCACCATATATTGTAGCGGATCATTTGCGCTGTTTCAAGGTACGATTGGTCTTCCTCTTCACGCGCGATGCCGTGCGCGATTTACCAGCCTTACTCTTCCGGCGAACCTTTTTCATGGACCGCTCAAGGGTCGCTATATCGCGCGTCAGTTGTTCTTGTATAGAGAGTTCTGCAGGAGGAGCCCCGAAATAACGCCTCATTGCGCCGCCGAATGTTTCGCTCATTTCACTATTATAAGTGGATATTTCTTTTAGTCAGTTTTAGGCGGAGTGGTGGGAGTGGGAGTGGGGGCGGGAGTGGGTGCGGGTGCGGGAGTGGGTGCGGGAGTGGGTGCGGGAGTGGGTGCGGGAAATGGCGTGGGGTTCATTGGTTTGGGTTTCGGTATATCAATCGGTTTCAATTCCTTTGGTATATTTTTCGAAATCTTTTCCGCGGCGACCGCCACCTCAATCACGCGCACCCGCTCCACGGTCCGTGCCATCTCAACCCTCTCCTTCTCGTGTGCCCCCTCAATCACCCGCATCCGCGTCATGGTCTGGGCCATCTCCACTTTCAACGCATCCATATCGTGGGATTTCTGGGCCAACCGCCCATCCAATTCCTGGTTGGCCTGGATCAAGTAGGCGATGAGACCATTGTAATTCACGCTCGCCTTCCCGCCCCACCCCAACCCCGTATAATCGGGATCGTTCTGTGGATCACTGCGGTCGGTTCCCTGGGGAAGGGGTTGGGGATGGGGTTGGGGATGACCCGAAACATCGGATGCAAGATTCACCAGATGCCTCAGTTCGGGTGCATCGTACCAAATATCCTGGGCGATGAGACCCGATTCGCGTACAATATTGTCGCGCGAATCAAATTCTCGCGATTTGTCGTAGATTTGGGGTTTCAGTTTCCCCAATGTGACGGTCGCCTGGGTCAACAGCACCTCGTTGTGTTTCAATCGGTCGTCGGATGTAAGTACTACCCCACTTGCAGTGACGGTAGTGGCCGCCATCGATCCATTCACATCCAACATGTAAGCTTCGGGTGTTACCGTATCATATTTTCCATATCCTATTCGGGTATTACTCGCCACAGTTAATTTCCCTTGCGTGGTTAATGCCATAACACCCTCTGTTATACCCATCTGAGCAGAATTCTTCCACAAAAACCCGTTACTGACACCATTTTGTGCTTTAAATGTAATCGCATAGCCGGCCAGTCCTCCAAGTTGTCTATTGCCTATTCCAATTGTATAGTTAGTGTTATCCAAAAACTTTATTCTGTCTTCGTTAGGGTCTGCCGGAAACGATATATATTCTGGCCTCAATGTATCATCACCCGCGGCTCCATCAGTTAACGGCGCATATTTAGCACTTAATGCTATACCATCTTCCGTGAATGATGCGGCATTCACCGGTCCGTTCACGTCCACCGCCCCAAAGGAAACATCAATCCCATTCAATGCACCCATCACCCCAGTCCCGTCCAATACATCCATGTTCTTACCGTCCAACACAATATTGGATACATTCAGGGTTCCCGCGGTCATGGTCTGGGCATTGATTTCGTTGGAGAGGACGGTCTGGGCTTCCAGGGGGTTCGTCACGTGGAATTTGTTCGCCCATATATCACCAGTCACTTTTACGTTCCCACTTGGAAACACCACATCAAACAACTCCTCTGTTGGGGCGGGGTCAGGTTCGTTGGGATCGGCGTTCACGACATTAAATTCCGATGATTCGGTATATTGAGTGGAAACCAGGTTTGATGCAAGTATATAATCTTGTTTTCCATATGACCCATGAATCACAAATGTTGTGGCATCGGGGTGGATTGGATCTGGATCGGACAGCGGGCCTTTCACCGACGCTGATGTTACCATCAACTGTACCTCATCATTTGTATCCCCCGTGAAACATAATTGGGTACCAACCACGGATTTGATGTCGGATGAACCAGCGTCAGCGTGAACGAACGAATTCAAGTACTCAAATGATGCGTTTGCTTCGGTGGTTATCATGCGGTAGACATTTACCGATGACTCGAACCGAGTATTGTTATCGTCCCCAAGCACGTAATTGTATGATTTATTCGCGTGGTGGTATTTCACCACTTGGCGCTGGATGGCAATGTAAATGGTATCAGCCGTGCTGTGGATGGAGACTTTTCCGTGGATTGTCGCCATGGAGTGGATCGTGTCGATGGGAGGGGGAACACGACCGTGCGTCACAATCGTCTTGCTGGATACACCTCCTTCGTCCATATTGAAATAGTATGATTGGGGCATTTCTGGCAAGTACGTGAAAGTTCGTGGCACGGAACATACTATATGGTTTCCCGTGGCATCCGCATCAAAGTACATTGCGATGTTGGGTTCGTCTCCCGTGAGGGATTGTGGCTTGGCTGAAATTATATTCTCAGTACCGACCAACCGAACCGTGTGAGATTGACCAATGTTGGGGTTCCCATCGTTCACCGCATTGTTTGGATGGAGAAACTCTTCTATACGCACCTTCCGTAACCACCAGTCGGTGTTTGGATAATTCTTTTGGAACTCACTGATGAATCCCCACCCTCCGCGAACCACCGTGTGGGCACCCACACGAAATCCTTCACTGGGGTTCGCCCCGTAATTCACCATTCGAATCGCACCAAAGGTGATTTTATCCGTCCCATCCACCACATCCGTCCCTCGGGTTAATCGTGCCACCACGTACCCGCCACCGCTCACCACGGTTTCAGTTGACGACCCCCACTTCACGGGCGATGTCGCAATCATGTTGTAGGAATCATCCGTCCCAGCAACCTTCTCAATGGATATGGTCCAACCAAGTCGCTGGAAGTTCGCAGTGAAGTTTGCGGGTAGGGTGGGTGCCCCCAAAGGCGGAGCATAATCACACTTGAATTCCAGCTCGTTCCCAATATCTCCTCCGGAAATATCAAACAGATTCCCATCGTCATTCTCGCCCGTGATGGAAATGGAATCCACCAGAAATTTCATCGGGTACGGTTTGGGCCACGAACCATCGACGGTTGCCTCTGTGTACCCACCACCACTCACATTCACCACCCGCATATTGGTCGGAACCAAATCCTTTCCCGTGGTACATCCAGTACCAGTGATTGTGATCACATATTGGGCGTTTCGCAACAACACGGGTTTGGTTCCTGATAATATGATTTTCTTACATGAGCCATCCGTTAATCCCGCATCCGTTCCATCCCAGTTATAGGTTGATTCGGTATTTGATTGATAGTACGTATCGCCGTTGGTGTATATACCCCCATCGACCGTTATACCCGCAGTACTCGTATCAATGATTTTATCGTCACCCGAAAACGTCCGCCCATTCACCACTTTTTGGATTTTCACATTGGATACGGTAAACAGGAAATCATGATTCACCAGAATTTCAGTCAGTTCGCCCGTGAAGGAAGATGTGAATAGTTGGGATACCTTGTTATCACCGATATCACTCGTTATACCAGGTCTTGCACCGATGGAATCCAGTACTGTGGTGGTTGCGGTAGCCTTATTATCGGCACCAATGTTTCGCGATACGGGAATTACACTGTTACTGGACGTATCGATGAATCGGAAAAACTCTGCCTTGTTCTCCGTAGCAATCACCTCCACGCAAATATCGCCGGCAATATCGCTGGATTGGACGTATTCGGTCGCTGCGATTTCGGGTTGTATGTCATTTCCTAATAATTGTTCCTTTGTTGGTTCCATTCCGTTCATTTCGTATATCCCCCAATCGGAAAATAAATATTTAGTGGGATTTTGATTATCCGTCGTACCCGTTGTATGTTTATCGTAAAATCCATATGTACGAATCCCCAATTTACGCGTGGTCTCACTCGCCCCAGATTTTAACCGGAATTCTGTAGGTGGGGTGGATACTCTATCACCGGTTGATACACGGTATACACCAGCAATGGATGGATCAAGAGGAGTAGAAGTGTTTTCTGAATATAAAATTCCGATACTCATATACCATTCGTCTGATACATATGTACGCGCATTTTCCACAGTGAAGTATGGATTGATCTCGTCAACCCATTCCCCACCCACGAATCGTTGAGTATTACCTAACCACCCCATGGGACCAACCAACACCAACCCATTATCGGGGTCAGTATCCTCCGAATTGTATATAACTTTGAAATAGGTCACCATCATGTATGAAATGTCTCCCGTTGCGGGGTAATAATCACTGAACTTAATATCTAATCCTCCATCAGCGTCTTCCGCGGGATCGTTTGCAAGACTTTTCCAAACCTTTGTAGTGACCCCCCGGTAATTCGTATCATATTCCAGTCGGTTCGAATCGCCAGTAATAGCCACGGAATATGGTCGTCCATTTCCAGGATCATATGTTGTGGTACCTACCATTTCATTCTCGCCGAATACCGGAATCACTGATGTATCTAATAAATTACCGTACATGTCGGCCCCCTTAAACCACGTACTGGTATCAACCCAAACATTACCGCTAATATCCGGTACGGTGAATCGGACATCCAAATCCCCCAAAGATACGCTTGAAATATCGGATGGTTGATACCGCGATGAAATCAAATCCCGACCAACCGAATCACCAATCCTTAACCGATCCAGAGAGTCTCCGCCCGACTCGGGTCTAGTCTTTAATCTGATCACCCCATCGGCAACATTGTTGGTGATCTCAAATGCGTCCCCATTCTCCACTGTACGAATGGTTTGGGTATCATAGCCACCAACTTGAAATGTCATTCCAACGGTTCCATCATCGCCTGCGGTCCCAGTGGTGAAATCAATATGGTTGTCCGATAAATCGTTGTTCATGGTGGGGACGATTCGCAGACCACTGATATCGGTGGGGTGGTGGATTCTACTGGTTTGGTTGTGTGTGTACGTTGTACTCGGACCACTCGTAACGGTATCTCTATCACCTATAAGTATTCCGCCCGATAAGTCAATATCACTAAAATTGGTAGTGGTACCAGAGGTGGATGTGTACACGGGCATTTATTATACCGTGATATAAAACCCACCACTCATTATTTTACAAAAATTGATCTGTAAATGAAATAGACATAATCATTCATCTACTCATATGAATTTATCTAACCAAATATCTAATAACCCCGATTATAGCACGGGTCTTATCAACGTATTCGCGCAACTCGCGGATATAATGAAACGCAAGGGCGAGCCGTTCAAATCGCGCGCCTACCAAAAAGTCGCCGAGACGATTGAATTGCATGATGGACCACTGGATGCGCCCGTGGCCCAATTGAAGGGGAAGCGGGGCGTGGGGGAGGCGGCGATGAAGAAGATCAGTGAATTTGTGGAGAAGGGAACCATTGCATTGTTGGAACGCGAACTGAAAAATCCCGTGAATACCTTGACGTTGGTTCACGGGGTTGGGCCCGCCGCGGCGGATAAATTGGTTTCGCGGGGAATTGATAGCATCCAGGATCTTCGTGTGGCGGTGGAGACGGACCCCACTATCCTAAATGACGTACAGAAACTGGGACTGAGGTACCATGATGAGATCCAAATGCGGATTCCTCGGGAGGAAATTGATACCGTGGCTCAGTACATGGTATCGGTGTTCGCATCGGTCCCCAATGCGAAATTTGAAATCGTGGGAAGTTACCGTCGGGGCGCGACCAATTCGGGGGATATAGATGTGATTGTGACGAATGATGATCCCATGTCCAAGGATCCTTCGGTTCTCGTAGCGGCCATGGACCGGATGATAACCGATGGGTACATTGTGGATATTCTTTCAAGGGGAAAAACAAAGAGCATGGTGGTTGCTGTGGTTGAGGGAGGGACACCGCGTCGCGTGGATTTCATGTACTCGCCGCCCGCCGAATATGCATTTGCCATTCTCTATTTCACGGGATCCAAGGCGTTCAATACAGTGATGCGCCACCATGCACTGAAGTCGGGGTACTCGCTGAACGAACATGGGATTCACACGATGGACGGGAAGAAGAAGGGGGCGATGGTGGATCAACCCTTCCCCACAGAGGTTTCCATATTCGAGTTTCTCGGGATGGAAATGAAATCGCCAGCGGACAGGGTGGGGACCCAATCATTGGTGTTGGTGGCGGACGGTGCGGTGTCAGAACCCATATCCAAGATTCCCATGAAATCGGTTGCGAAACAGCCCAATATTCGGTATATCCGGCGTGCACCCCCGTCCATTTCCCCCACCGCACCCACCGCACCCCCCAACTCCCCCGCACAATTGGATGTTTCGCCCATGGTTGCGGTGCCAGACATTGAGATGGTGGTCACCAACCCAACCACCGAAACCTCCCACACCTCCCACACACACCAAACACCCCACACCCTCCTCTCCAAATTCAAACATCAAGGAGTTCCCCTGTTGGAATCCCTTCCTGAGACTACAGTGGCCGATATGGTGCGTGCGGCGAACGCCGACTACTACAATGCGGTGGCGGGGGAGACGGTGCTGGACGATGCCGAGTACGATGTGATGAAAGAGTACGTGGAGCGGACTTACCCCGTGAACCCAGTGATACACGAGGTGGGTGCCCCAATCACCAAAGGGAAAATGAAATTACCGCGCAACATGCCGTCCATGAATAAGATCAAGCCCGATACGGGATCCCTGGAATCGTGGATGCGGACCTACAAAGGTCCCTTTGTGATAACCCCGAAATTGGACGGGGTGAGCGGTATGTACGTGGTGGAGGAGGGGAAATCCCCGCAAATGTTCACGCGCGGGGACGGGACTTACGGCCAGGATGTGAGCCACTTGATTCCGCACATGGGACTCCCCACCTCGTCGCCTATGATACTCCGAGGGGAATTTGAAATTCGTGACGATAAGTTCGATACCAAGTACGGCGCGGAATTCGCCAATGCGCGAAATTTCGTTTCCGGAGTAATCAACAAAACCACGCGCGACCCCGGGAAATACGATGATATGGATTTCATCGCATACGAGGTGATTGAGCCCGCGATGAAACCGAGCGATCAGTTCAAATTCTTAACGGAACATCGTATTGCAAGTGTTCCGCACGAGGTGGTTTCATCCCTCGCCAATGAACTGTTATCGGCGCGGTTAGTGGATTTCCGCGAGAACCACGCTTATGCGACCGATGGAATTATTGTCGCCGACGATACCGTGTACCCGCGTACGCCCGATAACCCCAAGCATGCATTCGCATTCAAACAGGTCTTGTCCGACCAGACCGCAGAGGCGAAAGTGCTGGCGGTGGAGTGGGCTCCGTCCAAGGATGGGTACTTGAAACCCCGGGTCAGGATCGAGCCGGTGAAATTGCGCGGGGTTACCATTGAATTCGTCACGGGCTTCAATGGGAAATATATCCGCGACAATATGATTGGGGTGGGAGCCTTGTTGAAAATCGTCCGCAGCGGGGATGTGATTCCCCATATCATGGATGTGGTGGTTCCCGCGGAAGAGCCCATGATGCCGACCGTGCAATTCACATGGAATGCCACGGGAGTGGATATCCTCGTGGCCGACTTGGAATCCAATCCCGTGGTGCGGTTGAAGCGGATCGCTGGATTCTTCTCTAAATTGGAGGTGGATGGGATGGGGATTGGAAACACCCGGCGCATCATAGATGCAGGGTACGATACGATTCCCAAAATCATCGACATGTCCGTGGACGAACTTCTCACCGTGGAGGGGTTCAAGAAAAAATTGGCCGAGAAGATTCACACGAATATGAACACCCGATGGGAAGCGGTTGATTTGGCGACTATCATGAGCGCGTCGGGAGTGTTCGGGCGCGGGTTTGGGGAAAGGAAATTGCGCGCGATTCTCAACCAGGTTCCTGGAATCATCACTTCCGGGGACAATGTGGTGGCGAAAGTGTATGCGCTGAGTCAGGTGGAAGGGGTGGCGAAGAAGACCGCGGAGAAATTCGTGGTTGCGATTCCCGTCTTTATGGAATTTGTGGATCGCACGGGATTGCATCATATGTTGGCGGTTGTGAGCCCGGATGTGGTGGATGGGACAGCGGGGGAGGGGGTGACAGTGGTGGCCACACCCGTGACAGTTGTTCCGAAACCGCTGGATGGGACGAAAATCGTCATTACCGGGTTCCGCGATAAAGAATTTGAGAAATCATTGGAAGCCATGGGTGCGTCCATCGCATCCACCGTATCCAAGAACACGAATTTCGTAATTGTCAAGACGGAGGCGGATACGGCGGGAAATTCCACTAAATTGGTGAAAGCGCGGAAATTGAACGCGGTGGATGGTACCGATATCCAGATTGTTTCGCGCGAGGAATTTGTGGATGCCCACATGGGTGACTATTAGTCTGGTTTGTCATATGGGAATACGAATGTTTCCAATAGGAATACGAATGTTTCCAATAGGAATACGAATGTTTCCAATAGGAATACGAATGTTTCCAATAGGAATACGAATGTTTCCAATAGGAATACGAATGTTTCCAATAG
>Ga0308013_10000972_pt1 | contig 14411 bp, 17 predicted proteins | sample Neamet181_FD_203131 | JGI IMG/M metagenome (GOLD analysis project Ga0308013, IMG submission 203131) | Marine microbial communities from water near the shore, Antarctic Ocean - #181 | ecosystem: Environmental > Aquatic > Marine > Unclassified | place: Southern Ocean | collected 2014-07-25
GTAATGCCAGATTTCCTTTTACCTATATAAATTGTTAAACCAACCCCTAAACTATCTGATCTATCGGATTCATCTAATTTTCTATTTCTAAAATTAACTGTTTCAGAAATTGAGTGCCCCACTGCTGCTGTAGCATCTGTTGCTCCTAGTTTTTTTGCTAAGTCTATACAAAAAGAAGCTGTTTTTTTTAAATAATCTTGATCTTTAACCATATGATTTATAATTGAGTTCCACCTACGGTCATTTTATCTATTAAAATTGAGGGTTGAGCGACCCCAACCGGTACACCCTGCCCTGCTTTTCCACAAGTTCCAATACCTGGGTCAAGCATCATATTATTTCCAACTAAAGAAACTTCCTTTAAAATTGATGGACCATCACCTATCAATGTTGCTCCTTTAATGGGAGCACCTATTTTTCCATTTATAATTTCGTAAGCTTCTGTGCAATTAAACACAAACTTTCCTGAAGTAATATCAACCTGACCACCACCAAAACTTACTGCAAATATACCTTTATCTACTGATTTAATCATTTCTTCTTGGGAGTATTTTCCATTTAACATCATCGTGTTTCTCATTCTAGGAAGAACAACATGCTTATAACTTTCTCTTCTACCACTTCCTGTAGATATAGTATTCATTAATCTTGCATTTAAACGATCTTGCATAAAATTTTTTAATATACCATTTTCAATTAAGACTGTTTTTTCTGTAGGAGTTCCTTCATCATCAATTGTTAAGCTTCCTCTTCTATTATGCAAAGTTCCATCATCAACAATTGTAACTCCTTCACTTGCAACTCTTTGACCCATTAAATTATGAAATGCAGAGGTTTTTTTTCGATTAAAATCTCCTTCTAACCCATGACCTATCGCTTCATGAATAAGTATTGCGGGCCATCCTGGACCTAAAACTACTTTCATTTCTCCCGCAGGGGCAGGTTTACTATCTAAATTTACTGAGGCAATTCTAAACGCCTCATCGCATACTTTTTTCCAATTATCATCTTTAAGATATTCATCGTAAGACTGTCTGCCACCAATACCATAAACACCTGTTTCTTTTTTGCCATTTTTTTCGAGCATTACAGAAACATTGAAACGAATTAAAGGTCTAACATCCGTTAGTACTTCACCACCTGATCTAATTATTTCTATAGACTTATGTTCTCCAGAAAAACTTGCTGTTACTTGTTGAACAATCCCACCTTTTGCTCTCGTATAATTATTAACTTCATTTAAGAGTTCTAATTTTGATGAAAGTGATTTTTCTTCTATGGGGTTAATATTTTTATAAAATTTTTCATTTGTTTTGAGTATCTCGTGATTATAAACGCCTTTCTTTGATTTCAAAGTTGAGCTTAAATTACTAGCTGATTGTTTTAATGAATTTTTTGAAATTTCGTTTGAATGAGAATATGCAACAACTTCACCTGTTACAGCTCTTAATCCATAGCCTAAATCAGAACTATAAGTAGAGCTTTTAATTTTATCATCATCCAACACAATGGATTCGCTCTTTGAATTTTCTAAATAAAGCTCACCATCATCACAGTTATTTAGTGTTTCAGAAATAATTTTTTCTGCATCATTTCTTGATAAGTCTGTTTTATTAAAAAAATCAATCATACTAATTAAATAGTAGTTATAATTATTTTTTCAATTGGTGTATTTCGCACATATACAAGTTAGCTAATTCTGGTTAATCTTACTAATAAATTAAAAGGAATTAAAATGAAAAAATTTGATGAATTAATGAATGTTTCCAGTGAAATAACAAATATCTCTATAGATGAAGCCAAAAAAAAGTTAAACGACCCAAACGTGCAATTTATAGATGTTAGAGACAAAAATAGTTTTGAAACAGAAACTATAGGGAATGCTGTACATTTGGAAAGAGGATTGTTGGAATTTTATCTAGCAGATGGAAGCCCCCTGGAAAATGATATGTTTAAAAAGAATCCAGAAAAAGAATATGTAGTGTTTTGTGGGCTTGGTGGTCAAAGTACTCTTGCTTCAAAAACAATGCAAGACATGGGTTTAAAAAATGTAAAGAACTTGACTGGTGGGATGACTGCTTGGAAAGAAAAAAAATAGATTGTGAAAGTTTTTTTTAATAATTCATGTAGTATTTGTAAAGCTGAAATAGATTTATACAAAAAACAAAATGTACATGATATAGAATGGGTAGATATTACAAATAATAAAAGTGCTGAATTAGAAACACAAAAAAATGGTAAAGCTCTTTTAAGACGACTACATATTAAAGAGGGAAATGATATTATTAGTGGTGCAGAAGCTTTCTTATTGGTTTGGAAAAAAATTCCTAAATATAAATTTCTCTATAAATTTTTTAAAATACGCATAATTTTTATTATATTCTCATTTTTTTACGAAATTGCAGCTTTTTTTTTATATCTAAAAAACAAGAAACAACTTTTAAAATAAATTTTTTCACTATTGAGTGATGATATTTATTAATCTATATTTTCTACATGTATTTCTTTAGAATTTTTATTACCCTTTGTTTAATTTATATTTTTTTTTTGCCAGCTCATTCATCACAAAAAAATACTCTTAATAAACTTTTTGACCAATTAGAAAAAGTTAATAACTTCCAAACAGCAGAGGAATTAGAGAAAAAAATATGGTCTATTTGGAATGAACATCCAAGAGATATTAGATTAACTGAAAAATTAGAACTTGGGGCAGAGCTTATAAAATATGGAGATTATGATTACGCCTTAAAAATTTTTGACAATATATTGGCTAGTGACCCTGAGTGGTCTGAGGCTTGGAATAAAAGAGCAACAGTATTTTTTTTAATGAAGCAATATACAAAATCTTTAAGTGATATTGACAAAGTCTTAAAGATTGAGTCCAGGCACTTTGGTGCGCTATCTGGACAAGCACGGATTTTTATAAAACTCCAAGAGTATGAAAAAGCCATTATAAGTTTAAAAAAAGCTCTAAAGTTTTATCCTGTTTTCAGAAGTGGAGAATTAATTCCTGAAATTGAAAGGTTAATTAAAGAAAAAAGTATTTAATTTAATCTTTTTGGGCTCTTTTACTTGCAATTAATTGAGTCAATGAATCAACCATTAAATCAGAAGCTTTAAATATTTCATTTGCTTTGAAATCGTGTGAAGAGTTTTTTTCTGGGTTTGATTTGTCTTCAATAACTATTCCTTCATCTGGTGAATTGTTTTTGATATAGATTAAAAGTAACCATTCATCATCTGCTGACTCATCCCACTTAATAAAAATTTCTCCTGTTTCAAATCTTCGATCAATGCATCTAAAAATAGACATATGTCTAGTCACATGACGTTTATTGAGCTGGAATACCAGGCTGCTTGCACTTCTATAAAAACTTTCTAGTGACAGTTCAATTTTTTGTCTTGCAACTTTATATTCTTTTTCTTTTTGTAATAAAGTTTCTCTATCTTCATCTCCTTGGATTTTAACACCTAGGGCTTCTACTCTTTCTCTAATTTTTTGGTCTCTTATAACTCTATATTTATCTTTTAATTTTTCTATTCTTTCTTGAAGCCCAGCGTAATCTTCTCTTTTTTCCTTTAGAGAGATTTTTTCTAATTTTTCTAGTTCTCTAACCTCTCTTATTCTGAATCTCTCAATTTGTTTTTCTAGCTGTAATTGTCTTAAAAATTGTTTTTGTCTTTCTGCTTGTTCGATTCTCACTAGAGCTTGCTCTTTGCGTAAAAATAATTTTATATCTTTTGCTCTTTCTTTTTCTAATTTAATTTCTTCTTTCAGAGCTTTTTCTTTGGATTTAGTACGAGTTTCCTCTTCTTGTAATTTTTGTTTTTGTAATAATATTCTTTCTTCTTCTTTTTTTTCAATCTCCTCTATTTTTCTTTTTCTTTTATCCTCTGCTTTTAATATTTTATAATCCAAGATTGTATTTGCAATCTTATCAAAGAATGCTTGAATATGCTTTTCTAAATTAAAATTGATTGTAATATTGAATTTTGATTTTAATGAATGTTGAAACTTAATAATTTTTGATATCAGTTTATCTTTTTTTTTTATTATAATCTTTTTGGTTTTAATACTCTTCTTTGCTTTTATTTTTGATTTTGTTATTTTTTTTACTTTTGGTCTTGTTGTTTTTTTTACTTTTGATTTTGTTGTTTTTTTTAATTTTGGTCTTGTTGTTTTTTTTACTTTTGATTTTGTTGTTTTTTTTACTTTTGATTTTATTGTTTTTTTTTTGTTAATTATTCTTTTAGGCATATTTTTTTTAACTGACTTTTTTTTACTTTTTTTCATATTTTAAAACCTTGTCTACTGCACTTAAGCAGCCTCCAATAATCCCAACTTAAAATTAAGTTTATTAAGATCTTCTATTAATTGTTGTTTATCCTCTTCACTTAAAAGACTAATTGGGGGTAAAATATTATTATAAATTTCATTCTCTACAGACATAAAGGAATGTAGCCCCGATATTAAATTAAATTTTTCAAAAGTATTTCGAACATTGCATAGCTTTTCATTTACAGTTTGTTTGTTTTTTTCAATAAAATCATCATACACTTTTCTTGATAGGCTACCTGTTACATTACATGTTGCTGTTATAATGCCAGCACAACCTAACTTTAAACCCTTTAAAAGTTTTGACTCTGATCCTGGCAATACAGAAAAATTATTTATCTTTAAATGCTCATAAAGATTGTATGTACTGTCTTTAACCCCCACAATTTGCTTAGGATATCTTTTTACAAGTTCCTCAATGCATTCAATGCTGAATTTATAGCCACATAATTTTTCAAAATTATATAAAACAATTTTACTACTGGGTACAGCGCTGACCACTCTTGAATAAAATTCAATTACCTCTTTATCTCCATATTTATAGTATGCTGGTGGCATTATTAAAAAATCATTAAAATTTAAGGATGTTGCTACTTTCATTAAATTAATAGTTTCACTCAATGAATTAAGTCCAGTGCCAATTAAATATTTATCCTTATGACGGCTTCTAGACAGTTCATTTAATAAGCTAATTTTTTCAGTTACAGAAATCAACTGAGCTTGTCCAGTGCTTCCAAAAATTGCCACTCCATGACAACCCTGATCGATTATTTTTTCAGCGTGCTCAAGTGTTTTTTCAATATTTAGGCTTAAGTCCCTATTAAATAAGGACATTGATGCCGCATAAATGCCTTTAATTTTACTCATGGTCAAAACTTATATAAAATTAAAATTTAGTAAAGATTATTAAATAACAAATGAGAATTTTAACTGTACAAAATAGAATGGGTATTGGTGATATGGTAATTTTTTTACCCTTTATACATGCCATTTCAAAAAAATTTTCTACGCCAGTTAGTATTCTTGTTAAGGAAAACTCAAAGGCAATACAATTTCTCAAGAATAACCCAGCTATAGATCAAATTATTATTCTTGATCGTAACAATAAAATTAAGAATGGTCGTCATGACGGAATTATTGGGTCATACAACCTTACAAAGGATCTTAAAAAATTCGATTTTGATAAAATTTTTATATTCAACTCTTCTCTACGATTTAACTTAATTGCAAGAGCAGCTAATATAAAAGATATTTATCAGTACCCTTTATTTCAAAAAAATAATCAACACATAATTAATGCTGCTAAAAAATTCTTAAAAAAAGAACTGGACTTAGAAATTCGTAGTGATCCTGAAATTATAATAAACGATCAATTAATTGAAGATGTGAAATTTAAATATAAAATAGACAATACAGAAATAAATATTTTATTAGGCGTGGGGGGGTCGGGACCAACTAAAAGAATTCCTGCTAAAATTTTTATTGACTTTATGACATTAGCTACTCAAAAATATAAATGTAGATTCTTCTTAGCAACTGGAAAAGATGCAGAAGAACAAAAAATTTTATTTGAGATACTCAGTACTATCCACAAAGATAAGTGTCATGCATTAGATAATCTAAACTTAAATGAGATATTGCCTATAATCAAAAACTGTAACATTTCTATTTGTAACGACTCTAGTTTCAGTCACCTCTCTTCAGGACTAGGTATTGACACGATTGTTTTAATGTCAGATACACCATTTCTGTATGGAAGTTATAGCTCAAGAATGTATCCAATTATTCCAGATGGAGAAAGTACAGTAACACATAATACACTTGGAAAGGATAGAATTAATCCTAACAAAATCTTTAAACAATTAAAAGATATTTTAAGTTAAGAAATATTCTTTAAAATAACATCCTTAGCCTCATTTACAATCACAGATAACCTTGCGGTTTCTGGAGAAACGTCAGGGTGAATTTTTTTTTGAATACGAATATATGCTTTACTGACTTCCTCTTTTGTGATTATTTTATTTATATCAAGATTTAAAATTTTATAGGCTTCCTCTAAAGACAATGTTGACGAATTTTTCATATTTAGATTCTGATTAAATGAAAATCTTCCAGACTTTCTTAATGTTTGAATAAGCCTAAATAAACCAATTAACTGAAATATAGAAAATCCTTTTAATTTAACTATAGCTAAACTTAATAGAGTTAGTGGTAAACTTATTAAAAATTTGCCTCCAAAAGCTAGTAAAATTGCAAGACCAATTGATCCAAAAAAAATTAATTTTCTTAGATTTTTTGATATTTTTGTAGAAGGTGTGTTAGCCAATGATTTTAATAAGAAATAAATAATTCCTAAAATAATTAGTGTATATATCATTATATTCATATATTTGTTTTTTTCATGAAAATACCACAACTTAAAAAAAAACCAGAGATAAAAACATGTCATAATTTTAGCTGGGAGGACAATTATAGCTGGATACATCAAGGTGATATCTTAGATGTTTTAAAAGATAGTAAAAAATTAAATCCAGAAGTTAGGAAGTATTTAGAAGAGGAGAATTCCTACACAGATTTTCACTTATTAAATACTGAAAATATCCAAAAAGAATTATTTAATGAAATTAAGGGCAGGATTAAGTTAGATGACGAATCTTTGCCTTTTAAAGATTTTGATTATGAATATTGGACAAAAACTACAACTAAAGGCAATTACTCCATTAAATTAAGAAAAAAAATTGGCAGTAAGCATATTGAAGAAATTTGGAATGGAGATGTAGAAAAAAAAAAACTTGATGTGGAATATTTTGGTGTTGGTGATCTTGAGGTTAGTTTTAATGATAAATATTTGGGTTATTCTTTAGATACAAAGGGTTCAGAATATTACACAATATATATTAGAGATATTAAAACAAAAAAATTAGTTACCGAAAAAATTGAAGAAACATCAGGGGGAATAACCTTTAGTCTAGATGATCAATATATTTTTTACTCAAAACTGGATGAAAATCATAGGCCAAGAAAAATTTATAGACATAAACTTGGCACAACCACTAATGAGGATCAATTAATTTTTGAAGAAAAAAGTGAAGCCTTTACGGTTGGAATTGGTTTAAGTTCAGATGATAAGTATTTTTTTATTAACACTTCAGATCATAACACTTCAGAGCAATATTACTTTAACGTTGATGAAAAAGAGCCAAAACCTAAATTAATAAAAAAAAGACAAAGGGGAATACTTTATTCTGTTAATTCCTGGGATGGAAAATTTTATAACCACACGAATGAAAATGCTGAAGATTTTAAAATAGACTTAGCTGATAGCTTAGAAAAACCAGACTGGAAAACGTTTATACCTGCAAAAGAAGAAGTTTTAATTGGCGGTCTAACATTCTTAAATAATTGGATTATAAGGTCTGAGACTTCAGATGCTTTAGATAAGCTATTTGTAAAAAATATAACAACTGGAAAAGAAGAAGAATTAATTTTTTCAGATGAGAGCGTATATGTACCTGGTGCCTCTTTATTGCAAAGAGATAAAAATACAGATGAAATTTATTTAAGTTATTCATCACCAAAAACTCAATCTAGAGTTTATTCTTATAATCTTAGCTCAAAAAAAAAAAAACTGGTTAAAGAGCAAGAAATTCCTTCGGGTCACAATCCTGATGATTACATCGTTGAACGAGTTGATTGTAAATCACATGATGGAAGGTTGGTACCACTTACAATTACAAGACATAAAAATACTAAACTAGATGGAACTGCACATTTATTGCTCTATGGTTATGGTTCATATGGAAGCTCGATGAGTCCTGGTTTTTCCACTACAAGATTAAGTTTAATTAATAGAAATATTATTTGGGTTACAGCACATATTAGAGGTGGGATGGAAAGAGGAATGAAGTGGTGGAAAGAAGGAAAATTGCTTAATAAAAAAAACACCTTTAAAGATTATATTGCATCCGCAAAATATTTAATTGAAAATAAATATACTTCAAAAAATAAGATAATAGGAATGGGTGGTTCTGCTGGAGGTCTTCTTATGGGTGCAGTAGTTAACCAAGCGCCAGAATTATTTTTAGGAATAATAATGGCTGTACCTTTTGTAGACTCTTTGACAACAAATTTAGATCATTCTTTACCCTTAACAGTCGGTGAGTTTGATGAGTTTGGAAATGCAAAAGATAAAAAAGATCATTTTAATTATATTTATTCTTACGCTCCATATAATAATATAAAGAAAATGAATTATCCCCATATGCTAATCACAACAAGTTTAAGTGATAACAGGGTGTTATTTGATGAACCCGCAAAGTTTACTGCAAAGCTTAGAGAATACAAAACTGATAATAATTTATTGCTTTTAAAAACTGAAATGAACGCAGGTCATGGAGGTAAATCTGGTAGAGATGGTGCTATAGAAGAAATTGCACTTGATTATGCGTTCGCATTAAAGATTTCTGAAAAAATTTAGTTTCTATTTTTAAAAACAGCCATTTGAAACAAAACCAATCACAATAAAATTAGAATCCACTTCAAATCTTCTTTCACAAACTATTCCGTATTTCTTGGTATTGTAAACAAGTTCTAGATTACCCTTACCATTTTTAAAATCTTCATCTGGTTTACCTAAATTCATTTTTAAATTATCTGAAGTTTTTCCAATATACTCGTTTAACTTAGTATTCTCTTTTTTAATAATTGCGTCTGTTTTATTTTTAATTGTTTGGCATCCAGAGGCCAAAGTTAAAAAAAACAAACTTATAAAAATAAATTTTAATATATTCACATTCTCATAATAACACTCAAAATATGGCATAAATATAAACTTATAAGTTGAATTATGTTAATAAACTTAGATTTTTAAGAGTGTTTACCTAAATTATCTAATAATAATGAAGCTTAATCTTAGGAGGATCAATGTTAGAAAAATATTTTAACTATAAAAAACATAAGACTGATTTTAAAACAGAGGTAATAGCTGGTGTAACAACATTTTTGACTATGGCTTATATTATGTTTTTAAATCCATTTATATTATCAGGTGAATTTGCTGGACCAGAAAAAGGTTTCTTTGATTTTGGTGCGGTCTTCACTGCTACAATTTTAGCAACTGCAATTGCTTGTTTCATTATGGCATTTTATGGAAAAACATGGCCAATCGGTTTAGCGCCTGGAATGGGTATCAATGCTTTTGTTGCCTTTGGAGTCGTTGGTGGAATGGGTTATACTCCACAAGCGGCATTAGGTGCCGTATTGGTTGCTGGTATTTTATTCTTAATCATTTCATTAACACCAATTAGAGCATGGTTAATTAACTCTATTCCAAAGAGTTTAAAACTTGGAATAGGTGCGGGTATTGGTTTATTTTTAGCAATTATTGGTCTGGAGATCATGGGGGTTGTTACTGATCACCCTGTTACTTTAGTAACTATTGGTGATATGAAAAATCCTCTCATTTTACTTGCCTGTCTAGCCTTTGTTTCAATGATAGTTATGGAAAAACTTAATATTAAGGGAAATATTATTATTGGTATTATTGTATTTAGTATTATTGCTTGGACGACAGGTTTAGCAAAATTTAATGGAATTGTTGGAAATATTCCTCCAATGACTTATTTATTTGATTTTGATCTTAAGGCCGCTCTTACTGCTGGGATGTCTACGGTAATATTTACATTATTATTTATAGACTTTTTTGATACTGCAGGAACTTTAACCTCAGTAGCAAATGTTGCTGGAAAAATAGATAGCAAAGGAAAGGTTCAAGATATTGAAAAAGCAATGATGGCGGATAGTGTTGGAACTGTAGCTGGTGCATTAATGGGTACAACAACTGTTACAAGTTATGTTGAATCTGGTGCTGGTGTTAAAGCTGGTGGTAGAACGGGAATGACCTCTTTAACTATTGGAGTTTTATTTCTAGCCTGTTTGTTTCTTTCCCCTTTGGCAACAAGCTTACCAAAAGAAATAGATGGAGCTGCACTTTTATATGTTTCAGTTTTATTTGTAAGAAATATTGTTGATATTGAGTGGGATGACATTGGTGAGTCGGCTCCCGCAATACTTGCAATGATTGCTATGCCTTTAACTTATAGTATTAGCAATGGTATTGCTTTAGCATTTATTTCTTATGCTTTGATTAGACTATTCACTGGTAAGTTTTCAAAAACTTCACCCGCAATATGGGTGATTGCGATACTTAGTGTTGTAAGTTTTGCTGTTGCTTAAAAAATAATTTTATAGGGCTAGATTAAATTTTAGCCCTATTTATTTCTATTAATTATTTCTTCCATAGATAGCTCTTCGTAATGTTCCGTTGGCTGAACAATCCAAGGGTCTGAGTCCAGTTTTACCGGACAAAAATTAGGCTCAAATGTAGATGATTTTTTTTTCCACAAACAGGCTGTTTTAACTTCATTAATAAAATTTTTTGTAGGTTCATAATTCTTTAGCCATTCAATACTTTTATTTAAAGTTAATCCAGTATCAGAAAGATCATCTACTAATAATACTTTATCAAAATCTTTATTTTCAGCTAAAGAACTAATTTCTCTAGCAAACATTAATTGGCCCTGCTTGTCTTCCATTCCCTTACCTGAATAACTTTGGATAACTATATAGGCTATTGGTAGTTTTAAAATTCTAGAGAGAATATCCAATATAGGGGCGGCACCTCTCATAATGCCCACTAACACTGTAGGCTTGTAATTATTGTGAATTTCTATTGCTAATTTTTCAACAATTTTTATATACTCATCAAAAGTAATAATTAATTTATCTGCCATAAAATTTATTATCATATAAATATAAATAGAAAAGAATAAAAATTATGAAAATATTTGACTGTTTTATGTACTTTGATGAAGACGTCGTACTCGATATAAGGCTAAATACACTCAATAAATACGTAGACTATTTTGTTATAGTTGAGAGTAAATACAATCATAGAGGTCAAGAAAGAGATTTAATTTTTAAAATAGAAAAATTCAAAAAATTTGAAGATAAAATTATATATTTGGTGCATGATGAAGTTCCTAAAGAAATTCACACAATTAATAAAGATGATTCCCATGCGCATATATCTTGGAAATCTATAGAAAATGCAATTTATAGAGAGAATGGGCAAAGAAATTTTATATTTCAGGGGTTAAGCTTAGCAAATAAAGAAGATTTAATTTTAGTTTCTGATGTAGATGAAATACCAAATCTATCAAAAGTAAGTTTTGATAAATTTAAAGAAAAAATAATTTTATTCAAACAAGATATGTTTTATTATAAGTTTAATTTAGCTGTACCCAATTTACGTTGGACTGGTACAAAAGGTTGCAGAAAAAAAAATTTAATTTCTCCGCAATGGCTTAGAAATATAAAAGATAGAAAATATTCATTTATAAGAATTGACACACTTTTTTCTGATAAAAAATATATTAATTTAAAAATCATTAAAAATGGTGGCTGGCATTTTTCAAATATTAAAACTGCTAAAGGGATAGAGCATAAATTAAAATCATATTTACACCATAGGGAATTTGATGAGCAGCCATTAACATCAAAACAAATAGAAGAAATTATAAAAAATAAAAAAGCAATTTATGATTTAAGAGTTGATAAAACTATTAATAAAGTTGGGAATGGTAGTAAACTTGAAAAATTTGAAGTATCAAAACTACCCACTCATATTCAAGAAAATTTGTTTAAATATAAAGAATGGATAGATTAATGAAAGTGTATTGGATAGCCTTATACAAAAAAATAGATAGCCAAGAAAATATTAAAAAATATAGTGAAAAGGTCACAGAAGTATTAAAAAGTTATGGTGCAAGACCTTTGGTACGAGGTGGAAAATTTAAAACTTTAGAAGGAGAGGATTACCCTAGGACTGTAATTTGGGAATTTCCAAACTATGAACAAGCTATCAAGTGCCATGATTCTAAAGAATATAAAGAGGGTTGGGCCTTAGCAAAAGATACTACAGATAGAAATTTACAAATTATAGAGGCTTTTAGTACTGAATAGGTTCCGGATCTATACTTCTCCACAGATACCAAGTTGCAACAGAACAGTATGGAGTAAACCTTTTGTTTAATCGTTTTACAAAGGATTCTGGAGGTAAATATTTTTTTTTATAATTTTTTGAGATTCCCCTTAAAAGCCCAATATCTTGTATGGGCCAAACATTTGAACGATTATAGGTGAACAATAAAATCATTTCGGCTGACCATCTACCAATTTGTCTTAATTGAGACAAATAAATAATCGCATCCTCATCAGACATCTTAGGAATTAATCTAGGATTAAATGATTTATCCAACGTTTGTTTAGCTAAACTTTTTATTCCCTTAACCTTTAGTCGACTCAATCCACAACTTTTAAGCTGTACAGAAGATAGTTTGGATATCGTCTTTGCATTAATCTTGTTTTTACATTTTTTTTTAAACTTTAGAAAAACGGAGTTTGCTGCCGCAACACTAATTTGCTGTCCAATAATACTTTTACATAGTGAAAAAAATATATCTTTCCTGGAGGTCAATACTGCTTCAGAAGGGGATTTATATTTTTCAATTAACGATGATATCACTTCATCTTTTTTAGATAAATATTTTTTTGCAGTATTCCAATATTTCGGTCTTTTACTCATGTCTAGTATTAGATGGTATTGTTTGTTTGTGATAAATCTCTCTTTTAAAAATTATAAGAGAAGCAATAATTACAAGAGATGCTCCAACCAATGTTTTTACAGTTGGTGTCTCGTTCCAAATTAAATAACCAAACACAATAGCAAATATTAAAGCCAAATATTTTAGGGGTGCAACCAATGATACCTCTGAAAGCTTATAGGATTGAGTTAAAAATAAATTTGCAGACCCTCCAGTTACTCCAATTAAGGCTAAAAGAATAAAATCCTGAAAATTTGGCATTGTCCAGCCCATGGGGATTGTGGCTAGGCCTGCAATTGAAATTGTAATTGTAAAAAAAATTGAAATAAGCCAGATAGGTTCTGTCCTAGATAGCTTTCTAATTGTAATAGTTACAAAGGCCATCCCAATACAAAATATTAATGGAAGAAAATAAAGATAGTTCATGCCTTTGAAACCTGGCTCTGCAATTATAATAACCCCTAAGAATCCAATCAAGACAGCTAACCATCTAAATACACCCACTTTCTCACTCAGTAAAAAAATTGATAATACTGTAATAAATAAAGGTGCTGCATATGACAGGCTAACAACGACAGCCAAAGGAAGTTCTCTTAATGCGATAACTATTGCTATCAAGGCCATTAAACCCATAAGACATCTAAATAAATGCTCTTTTGATCTTTCGGTTGTGTAAAAGGTTTTGAGTTTATTTTTTGGTATTAAAAAATAAGTAGGTAAAAGTCCAAAGAAACCTCTAAAAAACAATACCTCCCCTGTTGGATAGTCGCTTGACCATTTTACCAGCAAATCCATAACTGAAAATGTACATACAGATAGGAACATATACAAAAAGCCTAGTTGATTTTTAGTAAGCATAAGAATAATTTGTAGATTAAATTAAAGGATAATCAATGGAAATAGCAGTTTTAGGATTAGGATGTTTTTGGGGACCAGAAATTAAGTTTAGTAAACTCGAAGGAGTTATCAAAACTGAAGTTGGCTATTGTGGTGGTGACAGCAAAAAAACTACTTATAAAGAAATATGCACAGGTAACACCAATCATGCAGAAGTTGTTAAATTAGATTTTGATCCTAAGGTTATTTCTTATGAAAAAATTTTAGACTTCTTCTTTGAAATTCATGACCCTACAACCTTAAATTCACAAGGACCTGATTTTGGAACACAATACAGAAGCGAAATATTTTACTTAAGTGACAAACAAAAAGAGATTGCTGAAAATATTATAGAAAAAGTAAATTCAAATTTATCTGGGAAAGTTGTAACAAAATCTTCTTTATTAAAAAATTATTGTCCTGCAGAAGAATACCATCAAAGATATCTAGAAAAAAGATAATATGTCATTAGTCAATATAGATTGGTTAGAAAAAAATTTAACTAAAGTAAAAATAATTGACTGCTCATGGCACAT
>Ga0308013_10000979_pt1 | contig 14385 bp, 8 predicted proteins | sample Neamet181_FD_203131 | JGI IMG/M metagenome (GOLD analysis project Ga0308013, IMG submission 203131) | Marine microbial communities from water near the shore, Antarctic Ocean - #181 | ecosystem: Environmental > Aquatic > Marine > Unclassified | place: Southern Ocean | collected 2014-07-25
GTACAGAGTATAACGGCCCAGTCCATAAGACTGCAGGTATGGCTATGACAGGTGCTAAGCATACTAAGGCTAGTAAAGACCTGTTCCATAAGAAAGACTTATCAGATGCAGTAAAGAAGAAGATGAAAAAGTAATGTGGTTAATTGTTCCAAGGGGAAGTGATACATGAGCTTTAAACTAGGTAAGAACAGTATTAATAATTTAGTAGGTGTAGATGGAAGACTTATTGCAATTGCGGATCTCGCTATTACGCTTTCTAATATCGACTTCGGTATTCCTTCTACTGGTGGGTTGCGTACCACTGAAGATCAAGCCAAGCTGTTCACCTCAGGTGTCTCCAAAGCAGATGGGCGTACTAACAAGTCCTACCACCAGACAGGACGAGCACTTGATGTGTACGCTTACGTTGATGGGAAAGCTTCGTGGGACAAACTCCATCTTAGCCATATAGCAACTGCTATGTTACAGGCTTCTGCTCAGTTAGGCTATAAGCTTGAGTGGGGCGGTCTATGGAACTCATGGCAGGATATGCCACACTTTGAGTTAGGGGAATAATATGGGACTTCTATCAGGTCTATTAGGGCCAGTTGCAGACTTAGGTAAGACTTACTTAAGTGGTAAGAATGACATTGCTAAGGCTAAACAAGCAGCAGCTATCATAGGCTTGAAGGCAGACGCTGATGTTAAGGTAGCGGGTGTTAGGGCAGCTAATAAACTAGCAGACAGTGGACAGACACAAGAGTTCAACCTAGACCTTATTGCTATGGAACAGATGGAGAAGTCCTACCTTGATGAGATTATGATTGCGTTACTTCTCGTCCCTATTGCAGTATCTTTCATGGGTTACCAAGCAGAAGTAACCGCAGCATTTGAATCCTTTTCTGTTATGCCAGAATGGTATCAGTACTTAGTTATTGGTGTCTATGTAGTTAAGTTCGGCATGAGAGGACTATTAACAAAACTAGTATCAGGTAAGTTAGGTGCAATTAAACTAAAGTAATGGTTGACGGATTAGTATTCTTATGCTATTCTAGTGAAACCCCCACCCCCCGTGATACATATAGAATATATACTATAAGGTTACCACACTCTCCTAGTGTCTACTTCCCTTCTTAATCAATACTACTTATAAGAGAGTCAATATATGCCTCAAGAACAACAACAATTCAAAGGTTACACAGAAGGGCAGATGCAGCGTATTGCTGCTAAGCTTGGGCATAAGGGTGGCTTAGATACATTTGATAACTACCTATCTTCTAACTCTAATGCATTAGGTAAGTACAATGCATTGAAAGATGGTATTAATCAAGCCTATGCTAAAGGTGGTATGGTTAAGAGATCTGGCTATGCTGAGGGTGGTATGCCCGGACTAGAAAGAAGTATACTTGACAAGGGTAAGTACATAGGGGGGCCAGTTGAGCCACCTTGGGTGTCTGCAGGTTATGATCATCCTCAGCCCGGTTATACCAATGAAGACTATTTCAAAGAGATTGCTAAAAAGAATCCAATGCGTGAAGACCGTAAGGTTCTATCACCTACTGTACCAGTTGCAGCCAAAACAACTAAGGGTCGTGCGCCTATTAATGGAGGTTATGTACCTCCTGCTGCCCCGACTGCTAACAAGTCCTTAGGTGACCTTGTTGCAGGTAGAGCTACTGCTCCGGGCCTACCCACTGGCACTGCTACAATGGCAATGTCCACCCCTCTCACTGAAGGTCAGCAGGTAGACCCTTTAACAGGTCAACTGAAGGCTGCCCCTACAATAACTGCAGCACAGGCCACTACAACAGAGGCTGCTGCACCAACGGTACTAGAAGCTCCTAAGGTAACTACAACTAAAACAACAGATGTAGGTGATACTAAGGCTGCTCAGGGTACAGTAAGTACTGAAGCACAGGTAGTAGCAGCTACACAGAACTCTACTAACGTAGGAGAGCTTGAGGCTGCACAGGGTACTTCTGTACAAGTTGAAGGCGCACCTGTCCGTACACTTGAGGGCGGTGAGCTAGTTAATCCAGTCGCAGACGCACAGAAGGCTGCACAGTTCACTGAACAGATTACCGCAGCACAGGCAGATCCCTCTGCTAGAGCCACAGTACAGGGCCAGCTTGCAACATTGATGACTTCCTTCGATGAAGGTAAGACACCAGCGTGGGCAGCAGGGGCTATGCGTAACGTGACTGCACAGATGGCTGCTCGTGGTATTGGTTCATCTAGTATGGCAGGTCAGGCACTCATACAGACAGCTTTAGAGTCTGCTTTGCCTATTGCTACTGCTGATGCACAGATGTACGCCTCATTTGAGATGACTAACCTGAACAATAGGCAGCAACGAGCTATGCTATCAGCACAGCAACGAGCACAGTTTATGGGTCAGGAGTTTGATCAGGCATTCCAAGCACGAGTTAGTAATGCTGCCAAGGTTAGTGAAGTAGCTAATATGCGATTCACTGGAGCACAACAGATTGCCCTAGAGAACTCCCAAGCTGCCAACACAATGCGATTGAGTAACCTATCTAACAAGCAAGCTATTGTTATGGCTGAAGCTTCTACTTTGTCTCAGTTAGACTTGGCTAGTTTGAATAACCGTCAGCAATCAGCAGCACAGAATGCACAATCATTCCTTGATATGGATATGACTAATGTAACTACAGCACAACAGGCTTTAATGTTTGATGCACAGTCACGTATACAGTCTATGCTAACAGATACAGCAGCAGAGAATGCTTCTAAGCAGTTTAACGCTACGTCACAGCAGCAGACAGATCAGTTCTTTGCTAATATGAAGACTAATGTATCTCAGTTCAATGCTACCCAGAGCAATGCTCAGGCACAGTTCAATGCGGGTGAAGGTAATGCAATCTCTAAGTTTAATACTGAAGTTGCTAACCAGCGTGATCAGTTTAACTCTCAGAACCGTATTGTAATAGATCAGAACAATGCACAGTGGCGTAGAGATATTGCTACTGCAGACACTGCGGCTGTTAACCGATCTAACGAAGTCAATGCTAAAGCCTTACTTGATATTTCTAACAGTGCTTACAATGACTTATGGCAGGACTACAAGGACAAGTCTGAATGGGCTTGGACTAGTGCTGATAATGGTAGGGAACGCTTTACTCAGTTAGCCCTACAGAGAATGTCCTCTGATGCTACTGTTACTGTTGCTCAGATAGAGGCAGACTATAAGACATCTGTTTCAGCAGGAGAAGGTCTAGCTAAGCTATTCTTAGGTGATATTGGTGGCTCTTATATGGATGACATCGTTGGCTGGTTCTCATAAACCGAATAAAACATAAGGAACTATATAATGAGTGAACACATAATTAAAGCTATGAGAGCTAATGAAATGATTATACGCAAGAGTGAGGGTTCTAAACCTTCTACTCCTGCAGGTGGACTTCTTAGCCGTACAGGTGAGAAGACTACTAGCAATATTAACACTACCGATAACATTGCCTCTTATGTTAAACAGATAAGAGCAGCGAGGAATACTCATGCCTGATGCATCTTCAAAGTTTCTTGATGCCCCCATTCCGGGTCAATCATTAACCACTGAACCAAAGAGTAGACCTTGGGAACAGCCTCCAAAGTATGCCACTACAGAAGCAGCACTTGCTTTCTATATCCCACGACTATCTAATGCAGAGCTAATGGCTCCTATGGTAGATGTTATGGAAGAGGGTACTACTGTAGTAGCTGTAGCTGAGATGATTCAATCCTCAGGTGTTATGAATGGACTACACACTATTGATGTGGGCCTTCTTATATCCCCTGTACTGGTTGAGCTATTAATTACCCAAGCAGAGATGTCTGACATTGAATTCAAAGTAGGTACAGAGAAGTCTGACACTCCAGATCCTAGTATGGTACGTAAGGCTGTGGACACTGCCAGTGAGGAATACTTCGATACCAGTGTTGAGGTGGGTGAGGAAGAAGTTGTGGAGGAAGCACCTGAAGTGTTACCAGAAGGGTTAATGGCTAGGAGGGAAGTGTAATGGGATTTAACTTAGGAGCGTTTGCAGCAGGTGCCATCAAAGGTGCTGGCGACCTCATGGAAGAACAGCACAAAGAGACAAAGGATTCCATTGACAAGAACATGAAGTTTGCCTATGAGCAAGGACTACCTTTTCATAGAGCAAGGAAGGATAAGCTACGTAAGTTTAAGGGCTATGCTGCTGATCTACAGAATATGCAGTTGTCTGCAGACCAAGTAAGTGTTGTTATGGGTAAGAGCGAGAAGTTTATAACTGATTTTATTGCTAACTCTCAAAGGGAAAAGCAAGATGTCCCTACATTTGACATTGCATCTCAGGTAACCATGAAAGATGGTGGCACTATCACCCCATGGGAAAATGTTCAGATGGGTACTATAGATCTTCCCTCCATTGAACAGGTTGAGGCACCTAAGCGTAAGTCTTTATTCTCTACAATGACAGGTGCGCCTAGCACTAGCTCTGGCTTTGATCGTATGAAGAATAAAACACAGACAGAGATGGAAGGCATAACAGGTGCATCATACAACGATGTATCCGCTGCTGCAGGCCAGTACTACAACTATGAAGTTGGCAGTGAAGGTACTGTTAACATGATAAACTCTTCTGCTTCCCGAGCATACGGTGATGCTGACATTCGTTCTAATGAACTTGCAGAGTTATCTCCTATTCGTATAGAGGGTGCCTTGTTCCAGCTTGCTAATGCAAAGGTGGGAGCAGAGCGTGATGATCAACGCTACATAGTTGAAGAGATGGCGAATAAGATCAAGCTTCGTGCTGATACTGCTTGGTTTGATTCCAACATTGATGCCGATATACTGCAGGATAAACTAAGTACCATTAAGAAAAACATACTTACTCGTAACTTTGGTGTTACGCCAGAACAAGGCTTGTATGCTATTGAGTCTGCTATATTACAGGAGAAGCTAGTAGATAGCCCAGACCCTGAGAAGATAGAAATGCTAGAGAAGAACCGTATGTCTGTTCTTATCCTGCTGGGTGACCAAGAGAGTCGAGCTAGGGATGTTAATCAGACCCTTACCTATGGACACTGGAATACTGCTTATGACAGCAGGGTACTAGAGATCCTTTCTGCTAACGTACAGTCAGATGACCCAGCTTGGGTATATGATAGTGTTACACGAGTTAAGTCTTTTGACTGGTCACGTAGTAATAGTAAAGCGTATGAAGATGCAGCTAAGGCTCAGGCAGCTTTTGAATTCACTGAGAATGTAAGGAAGCAGCATAAGGATGGGTTGGTTCCTAATAACTACCTAACACAGTTTATGTATAACAAGTTCCAATTAGATCCTTCTATAATCTCATTGCCAATTAACCCTACTAAGGTAGCTGATGTAGATAAAGATGCTGTATATGCTGTTGCCGTACAGATCAGTAGACCTGAAGGTTGGCCTGTCAACTTAAAGACCCCTATGGAAATGGTCAAGAAGGATGGCGCATGGGTTAAGAGGGCATTGCAGAAGAAGATTGATGATAAGGCACAGGGCGTGGCAAACGCTGCTGCAGATACACTACAGCGAACTGAAACACAGACTGCATTAATGGCAGGTGAAGCTAACCGTATGCAACAAAGTCAGGTTCCAGCATATGATGTAGCTGCTTCAGTAGCAGAGGAAGCGAGCTTTGGTAGTACAGGTGCTAACAAGGTTCAAGCTAAGCGACAAGCAGCCGTTACTGCAACAGAGAATGCATTGAGCCTAGATGATAATGAACAGGCTGATATGCAGAACCTTTACTTAGCTACAAAGAGAGCAGTAATGAGTAGCAATATAGTGATGCCTGAGAATGAGTTGATGGAGCACCTAGATAATCTAATGAGGAGTGGAAACCCCAACCATATTTACTGGGCGCAGTTACAACTTAACGAATTGGAGTAACAGAGTATGGCAGAGGAAATGGTCTTCAATTCTAGTGATGGTGATGAAGAGAAAGTATTTGATACGTACAGTAATGGCGGTAATGAGATAGTCTTTGACTCTGGTAACTTTGGTGATGACGAGGAAATGGTATTCAGTTCTGATGATGGTGATGATGGTTCAGAAGAGGTGGGTTCATTTACTGCCTTTGAAGATACAGAGGAAGATCAGATAATCTTTGGTTCAGGTGAAGATGGTAGTGTAGAGGATGTTGTTCATACTGCCTCAGCCGAAACAGAGGAGATGCTGTTCAAACCAAACTCCAGCTACAATCCAGACGAGGTTACCAAAGACTTCTTCATGAGTGCTAATGCACAAACAAGCATTGGTATGTTCATGAAGAGCCGTTATGGTAAGTCTGGTATCCGTAAGGATGATGAAACTAAAGACGAGTACACTGAACGGTTCTTTGAACAGATGCGGTGGATGCAGAACAACATAGCGTCTACTGGTAGTGGCTTGGCATGGCTTCATGGTGCTGATGAAAAGACTAAGCAGAACTTCGGTGTACTATATACCCAATTCAATGATATGCCTGCCTTCTGGGAAGATGGTGGTGGTGGTGCCTACAATGGTGTGGTAGATACTGTGATGTCTGTTGTACTTGACCCTACTAACGTGGCCACCTTTGGTGTTGGTATGGGATTCAAGATCCTTGGTGGGCGTATTGCTGCTCAGACTGTACTAAAGAAAGCTATTACTAGTAATGCGGGTCGTATTGCTGGTGCTGCTAGTGTGGAAGGAATACTGGGTGCTATGCAGGCTGGTAACATTCAGTCACTAGAGATAGAAGCTAACCTTAGGAAAGAGAAAGACTGGGATATAATCTTAGGTATGGGTGTCTTAGCTGCTACTGTTACTGGTGGCATTAACGTGGGTATGCTTAATAGGGGCTTGAAGGATAAGACCTACAAAGAGAAGCTTCTCAGGAAGATGGATGATAATCGGAACAAAGCAGGATTAGACGGTGGTCATGTACCTCCCTCTGAACGAGTATATGACTCTGCTAATGGGCCATTGAGTGCCCAGATAGAAGATGTTGCTACAGTATTTGATGCAGCACTAGACATTAACCTAAACAATGCCAGCAATCCTCGTACAAGAATCACAGTGGTAGAGTTGCAAGATGCTAAGATGGTTGTTGCTGAGTTAATGAGTGCCATACCTTCATTGGCACCCCGAGAAAACGAGACAATAACTAAAGCATTCCACCGAGCTTTCTTCTCCCTAGATATGGCTGATGGTGCCTTATTAAAAGAGATAGATGACGAGCTAATTAACAAAGGATTAACTGAGGGTAATAAGGGTCACAACTTTACACAGGCAATGGCACGATTAAAGAATGAACTGGATGATATGGGTATTACACCTGCACAGTTCGGTGCAATCACAGACGTGGATATTTCTACCGCTGCTAAGCTATTGAATATGCAGAGCCAGTTGTCTAAAGTAATGAAGAAGCTTGATGGTGGACTAACAGTGACCACTCAGAATGCTATGGCTAAAGCTAAGCAGGAAGATATAATCAACGCTTCATGGGCATCACGGATACTAAACTCTATGGGTACAGGTGTTGTGAAGTCTGACCGTGTACGTAGGGCTATCATGACATCCCAGCCTGCAACTACTGCTCGTAACATAGTCTCTGGTACTGCTGCTGTAACTATGCATACTGCTAGTCGTCTGTTACGTAATACCTTCTCAGGTATAGGTCATGCTGCTAAGGCAGTGAACCCTTTAGATCCTAGCGTTAACTTATCATTCCGAGGTACTGTAGGTGGGTTAGACCACGTAGTACGTGATGCATTCTCTATGATAGGGGACATCTTCAATCATGGTGAGAACCGTGAGTTGGTAGACTTAGTGCTGGGTGACAATGCTATATTGCATCATCAGCTTCTACGTACTACACAGGAGGCAGGCACTAACGAACTCCCTAGATGGGTAATGTTACTGAATGGTTTGAACATTGCACAGGATCAGTTCTTGCGTACAGGTGTATTCATGAACAGTATCAAGAGGCAGATGAAGGAACTAGGTGATGTACCTGATGTTACTATGCACCTGTCTACTGGTGGTAAGATCCCTGTTGATGTAGCTCAAGCAGCGGTAGATGAAGCCTTGGCTATCACCTTTGCTAACGTACCTAAGAATGGTGCAGCTAAAGCCTTTGTAACAGCGGTTGAAAAGCTACCCTTCTTCCCTATTGTAGGTACAGGTGCCTTTCCTTTCGCACGATTCATGGCTAACGCTATGACCTTCCAGTTCCGTTACTTTCCTACTAACTCCTTTGGTGCTATAGCTACTAAGTTAGCCTCTAGAAAGTTAATCAAACAGGGACAACCCGGTGGTGAGAGATTGGCGGGTGAAGCTGCTCGTCAGTTTAATGATGGTCTTGTTGGTTTTGCTGCCATAGCTGCTGCCATAGCCTACAGATCAGACAAGCAAGAGACAACCACCTATGATGAAATACTCAATGAAGATGGGAGCACAATAGGCATAGGGGCAGTATTCCCTTTACCATTCTACTTCATGGTTGCAGATCTACTAATCAAACATGATAGGGGTACTTTGAACACTGTTAAGGCGGGTGATGTTATGCAGGCAATAACAGGCTTTCAGGCTAGTGCAGGTGGTTTAAACTACTTCTTTGATAACTTCATGACTGTTATGGCAGACAATGGTATTGAATCAGGTAAAGATGTATCCTCAGAGAAGTTCTCAGATGCTATTGGTAAGTACACGGGAGAACTAGCAGGACAGTACTTTACTCCTGCAAAGCTAGTGCGTGATGTTATGGCAGCATTCGATGAAGAGCAGAACCTCAGAAGGGATGCCAACGTGGTAACCTCTAAAGGATCTGGTGATCGTTTTGTAGAGTCCTTCTTGAACAAAGCTGTGGTTAACTTACCTCATGAACTTCAATTACTCTATAAGGATAAGCCTCTCCCTGCTCAGCAGGATGCGGTAAGGGGTGAAGATCAGTACAACGTGGCACCTGTGCTAACTCAGATGACTGGTATGAAGATTATCCCTGCTCGTAGTGATGTAGCCAATGAGTTACTTACTATGGGTATCAAGCCTTACTTAATGCTATCTCCTACGGGAGACAAGCAGGCTGATGCTCTTATACGTAAGCATATGCCAGAGTTTGTGGATGCTATCATGGCTCCTATAATCAACTCTAAGTACTACAAAGATAAGACTCTCACAGCTAAGCGGAATGTATTGAATGAAGCTAAGGCTATGGTCATTAAGTATGCCAAGCAAAGGGCTGAAGCAGACTTCGCTGAAGTACGTGAAGTTCAAGGGTATAGTCCTAAGGCTAGAGCTAGGTGGGTACGGATACCTAAGAACAAGCGTAGGGAAGTTAATGAAAGGTGGATGAGTATGTATGGTACAACCATTGATTCATCTAACCAGTATGAAGCTGGCGCTGCTATGGCTAAAAGTCTTGGAGGACTATAATATATGAGCGTAGTTAACACAGTATCTGACATCTTTGCAGACATGGTATCTGGCACTGTTGGCCCTATTGCTGCGGCTGGTGCTTCACTAGCTGAGCAAGCCTTCACTGACAACTCAATGGAGGAACTCAAGGCTAACAATCAGAAGTATAATGATGCTATGAACTACGCCCCTCGGACTGAGGGTGGTACTGCATTTAACAAGGGGGCAATGGAGGCTATAGGAGAGGGTGTAGCAGCCGTAGGAGAGTTCTATACAGAACATGAGGATAGTGTACCCCAGATAGCTAAAGATGCAGTAGGCGCTACTGTAGACACTTGGAATGACCTAGATGAATCTACTCGGTTTGCTCTAGGTAATGTTGCCACTGTGGGTGAGGTTCTCCCTATTGGTAAAGTTGCTAGTCTAGCCAAGAGAGCAAGTAAGGTGGAAGCACCTTCAGTGGATGGTGATGAACTGTATAGAAACATACTAGGTGAAACACTAGAGGAGCCAGTACCTTGGAAGCCTAAGGAGACACCTCAACTAGCAGCCGCAGCTACACCTCAGACACCTAACGTGGATGCTATAGGCTACACCTCAGGTATTGAGGAGGGCATTATACGCCTTATCAATGACGGGAAAGTCCCTGATACGGTAAATGCTTCACAGTTAATGGGCCTCCTTAAGAAGGGTGGTGGTGTTAAGGCTGACGAGATTGAGTGGACTACCTTCAAAGATTACATTGATTCCTTAGGCAAGGAAAAGATTCCACTTGAGGAAGCACTGCGTCAGGCCCGAGATAGATCTATATCCCTTGAGGTTATAGAGGTGCCAGAGGGGGAGTTTAAGTTCTCCGATTACAGCCCTAATGGTGGCACTAACTACAAGGAACTACTGTTTAAGTTTGATACTACTAAGGAGCTTACAGAAGGGCGTAAGCCTAGTCGTGAGAAGGCAGATGCACTTAGGTTAGAGTTGATTAAACTGAAGGAACAAAGGAAAGAACTTATAGATAGTAGGTCTGCTCAGATGGCTGCAAACTTACCAGACATTGATTTATCTAACCAGTGGCTATCCAGTCAGGGTGCAAGCACCGCAAGAACTGCGGCATTAAAGCAGGCTGCCATGGATGAATTACCAACAAGTAGCAGGCAGGCAGATGTAGAGTATGAACTAGCAGAGAATCTAAAGAAGGCTAGGGCTACACGAGACAAGATAGAGAGTGCTACATTCCTTAAGGGACATTGGCAGGGTAAGCCTAACATCTTATTCCATGCTCGTGTAACTGATAGAGAAATAGCAGGTGGTAAGAGCTTAGGTATAGACGAGATTCAATCGGACTGGCACCAAGGCACTAATGGACTTATAGATAAGCCTTACTATAGGTTGAGTGAGGCGAAGTTGCCTATATTTATAAATGACCAGTATGAGCAGGCCACTAAAACTTATGATGGCCTCAGTAAGAAAGTAGGCAAAGCACAAGCTAATCGTGCTTCTATATTAAAGGAGTCGGGTGAACCATCTCATGTTCTATATGGCGGGGATGGTGCGGATTCTGACAACTATAAGAAAGCTGTAAGAGCTGAGCAAGACTTAGTAAACAAACTGCAAGAAGCTGAAGAGTTAATAATTACGCATAGAAGTGCTAAGGCAGAGTTAGAGCGAGAAGGTTACAGCAGATTTACTAGGGGTTTAAAACCTAATGCACCCCTAAAGAATAAAGATAAGTGGATGGCCTCTGCCATTAACTCCCTACTGTATAAGGCAGTGAAGGAAGGGTACGATTCAGTGTCATGGCCTAACGGTAAGACACAATCAACCCTGTATGATCCTCACCTTAAGCCTAGTCAGGTTGAAGCATTAGAGAAGATGTATGATGTAACAGTACCTAATATGCTCAGGAAGATGGCACAAGACCTAGACCCTGATGCTGTACTGGTACGTGGTAAGCACTCCTCAGAGAGTAAGCCACACCCACAGAAGAACCCTGATAATAATGGGGATACAGAATGGGAAGATAGATTAAATGGAGGCTTCGTAGAGGACGGGGATCTGTATGATGAATTTGGTGACCTTGCTGAAAGAGGTGTAAACAGAGAAGACTTCAATGCGGAGTATGGCTTCGTTGAACCAGACGTTACCGATGGTACTTTCGATGAAGTTAACTCGGCTTACTCCCACATAAAGATCACACCTACCATGAAGCAGGCTATCCTCAAAGGTAAGCCCCTGTTCCTAGCAGAGGGTGGCTTTGTTAGTGGTTCTGTTGATATAGCTTCTGACCTTATCTCTGGAACCATTGGGCCTATCGGGGCTGCTGCTGTCTCCTTAGCTGAGCAGACCTTCACAGATAATACTGTGGAAGAGATGAAGGCTAACAATGATAAGTACAATGACTTCCTAAACTACCAGCCACGTACACAGATGGGTAAGGCTGCCAACGAAGGCTTCCTTGAAACTATGGGGGATGGTGTCACTGCTGCAGTAGACTACTACAAAGAGAATGAAGACAACGTACCTGATGCAGTTAAGAATACCGTAAGCTCTGTAGTGAACACTTGGAATGACTTAGACGAGTCTACTAGGTTTGCCTTAGGTAACATTGCCACAGTAGGTGAGGTACTCCCTGTAGGTAAGGCTGCAAGCTTGGTCAAGAAAGGAATCAGCAATGCCTCAGATACCCGTAAGATAAATCGTGCTGCATCTCAGGTGCCTGATGAAAGTGCATACTTCCCTGTTCAGGATAGACTGGCAGATATGGGTGCAAGGCAAGAGATGTCCTACATTAAAGGGCAGGAAGGTAGTGCCACTACACAGGTAGCTACCACTATAGGATCTTACAAGAAGGCTGTGAAGAAAGCAGAGGAGCTTAACCCTAAGGGTAAGACTGTACTAGACTATGGTGCTGGTCTTGGATTAGGTACTGATGCTATGCGTAGTACTTCAAAGCTTGAGGTAACCAGCTATGAACCATTCCCTGAAAGGTGGAAGGGTGATAGCCCAGTAGACTACACAGACAGTTCACTCATAACAGAGCAGTACGACTCAGTAGTTAACCTGAATGTACTAAACGTATTAGAGCCAGAGCTTCGGTCAGTAGTAGCTAAAGATCTAATGAGTAAGGTAAAGGCGGGTGGTATAGCCATCATAGGTACAAGAGGATGGAAGGGGGACATTGATGCCACCAAGAAGTTCAAGCCTACTGATGAACCACAGGCAATCTGGGTGAAGAAGTCCTCCGGTGATGTATATCAGAAGGGCTTTGATGGTGATGAACTTAAAGACTACATAGCTGACCTAGCCCCTGAAGGGTTTAGAGTTGAGCGTGGTAAGGGTATTGGTAATAACACAGTCTATGTATTCAATGATAACAAGATTACCCCTAGTAAGATTGATAAAGAGATGGGTGAGATAGTTGGCTTTGAAGATGGTGTAGCTGGCCTAACAAGGCAGCAGACTATGCAAGCACTGGAGGATCAGTTCTACCGTAGGCTAACCCCTGTTGGGGATATAGATCATAAAGAGACAGGTAGCCACACTTACAGAGATGGTACGTTTGAGGGCTACTACCCTCAGAGAATGACAGAAGCCACTCGTAAGAATAGAATGAAAACTTATGTTAAGAATCTAAAGAACCCTGCAGTCTTTCGTAGGGAAGCCTACACCCTAGATAAAAGGATTCAGCAGACACAGCTTACAGAACGTAGGGTAATACATCCTGAAGAGTTACTAGGTAAGGTGGGTGTACCTGTTGTTGGTGATAGATCTATTCGCATTACAGGGCCAGACAAAGATAGTAGGGCTATTGTAGACATCAACGGAGTACCACTGGACTCTAAGCATATCCCTGAAGGTGGCATGGAATACTCAAGGGATCATGGTGGGTGGGCATCAATGAGTGCTGCTGCTAAAAAGAAGATAACCAACTTTGCATTAGCTGCAGACGAGACAGGTATAGAGGATGTGCTAGGTATCTATAGTGCTATGGGTAGGGAGTCTATTAACTTCTCTGCAGATACACTAGTGCCTATGATCAAACAACTCAAGGCAATTGGAATAGACCCTGCTGATATAAAAGCTTTCGATGATGCTATACGTAAAGGTCGGACAACGATTAATAGAAAGACTGGTGAAACAACTACTACAGCTTTACCTAAGTGGAAAGGACTAGAGCATCCAGATGTTATGAAACAGTTACTTGGTGTAGAGGGTGATGTAGACTTCCCTAGAGATGGGGCAGGTGCATTAAGGAAGGTTGTATTGAAAGAGATGGTACGCCCTGAATGGTTTGCAAAAGGATTCCCTAACTATAATGATGTTGTGGAAACTATGACTGTGCCAGACCTATCGGACTTCAAGGAAGGTGCTTCGGGACTGACCATGTTCAAGCCTGAGTTTAAAAAGGGGAGAGGGGAAGACGGGAAGTTAATAGAGTCTAGTAAGAACTCGTCTGCTACTAAGTCAGATCATGTAAGCTATGGAACACACATTCCCGGAGAGTACTTTGGTGGTTTGTTTGCTTCTGTACCGCCTCATATTATGTACCCTGATACCTTCAAGGCATTGAGTCTTAGAAATGATAGGTCGGGTAAGCCTATGTCTTTTGCCAATCAGGTGGGGTCGCTAACACAGAACCCTAAGCTGTATGAAGTATATACACCTGAGAAGATAGACAACATAATCAAGTACCTCAACGCTACACATGGCACTGACTACAATGAAGGTGGCCTAGTGGAGGGCGAGGTTCCTATTCACTCTATCTTTGATGATATGGTTTCTTGAAGGCAATAAAAAGCCCCAACTAAGGGGCTTGTGTAGGTGTACGATGTCGTACCCCTCTAGTGTGTGACTGCCTCCTTCGGAGGTGTCCACCCTAATCCTACCAGAGCTTCTCGAACTGCTTCATCCTCTAGCTCTACTATCTTCTTACCCATTGCCTCCTCAATAGAATTCATGGTGATACCTGATACCAACTCAAGTGAACCATGATCCTGATTGAGCGT
>Ga0308013_10000997_pt1 | contig 14281 bp, 17 predicted proteins | sample Neamet181_FD_203131 | JGI IMG/M metagenome (GOLD analysis project Ga0308013, IMG submission 203131) | Marine microbial communities from water near the shore, Antarctic Ocean - #181 | ecosystem: Environmental > Aquatic > Marine > Unclassified | place: Southern Ocean | collected 2014-07-25
TGAAATCCCTAAGTGGATTGAAGAGCCGTCAATAAGAAATTTAGCACGAGCAGAGACTGCGCAAAAGATAGGATATATGCCTTGGCAAGGTCCTGATGTTGCAGCTTTCAACCCAACTCAACAGATGGCGATGCAACAAAACATGGATGCAGCTTCTGCTTTTGGACTCGCTCCTCAAAACTCAAACGCTATGGCAGGAATGCCACAAGCACAAACATTTGCAGGTGGTGTACAAGGTTACAGTTCTATGCCTCTTTATGAGCAAGCATTAGCAGAGACTAAAGCCAAGCAAGGCAATGATGTTAATCAATACAACAAACTGTTCGTTTAGGAGAATATTATGGCAGGTGCAGGAAACGTAAATACAGCAGCAGCTCAAGGTATGCAAGCATCAGGTCTTGGTACAGCTAACGCAATGGGGTATCAACCTCAACAAGTTCAAGCAGGTCAGTTAGCAAACACTAACATGACACCTTACATGAATCCTTATGAAACCAACGTAGTTAAAGCTAATGAAGCTGATATTATGCGAGGTGCTACTCAAGGAATGAATATGTTAGGCGCTCAAGCACAAGCAGGTCAAGCATTCGGTGGCTCACGTCATGGTGTTGCTATGGGTGAATTAGGTAGAGATACAGTATCTCAACTAGCTCAATCATCTGCAAACCTAAGACAGCAAGGTTATCAAAACGCTCAACAAATGGCACAGCAAGATATTGGAAACAATATGCAAGCAAATCTAGCTAATCAACAAGCAGGATTACAAGGCAATCAGCAGTTAATGGGTGGAGCAGGTCAAATGGCTGATATATCTAACCTAGGCTTCGGCATGGGTCAGACTCTTACAGGCAACCTAGCAACACAGGGCGCACAGCAACAAGCTATGCAACAAGCTCTTATTGACGCAGGTAAGCAGAACTTCCAAGGCTACACTAACCAACCGGGTCAGTCTATCGGTTATGTTACTCAGGCTCTTGGTGCTACACCTGTTCCACAAACTCAAACTACATCTAAGCAACCGGGTCTGTTCGATTACTTGACTCTTGGTGCGCAGATGAAGTCTTCAGATAAAAGATTAAAGAAAAACATCACTAAGATGGGTCAGCTTAAATCAGGTCTAAACATCTATAAGTGGGAATGGAGAGAAGGCGCTAAAGAATTAGGCGCCGACATGAACCACACACTTGGTGTTATTGCTCAAGAAGCTAAGGAATTATTCCCTAATGCGGTTGTTAAGATGGATAACGGCTACTACGCTGTTAAATACAATGAGCTAAGCTAATGAGTTACCTACAGCAGATATTAGGTAGCGCTCAAGAACGTGGTGGACTAACGGATGATGAGTTTAACTCTATCTTTCAGCAGTTCATGCCTCAACAACAGCCTCAAGCTAATATGGGGCTTCCTCAACAGCAAATGCCTCAACAAGTTCAAAGACCTCAAGGCATTCAACAAACCCAAATGCCTATGCAATGGGGAACAGGTTTAAACACAACTCAGTTTTCTAAAGGAAAGCCTAACGGTGTACAGAGTGATGATAGTGTTGGACTATTAGATAGAGCTATAACGTCTAATGAGTATGATACTAATTTAATGTCTGACCAAACTGAGATGTTAGCTCAACAAAACAGAGAACTAAACGAAGATGATGATAAGATGAAAATGTTTAGCCGTTTCTTCGGACAATAAATAGGAATATATTATGAACCCATTACTTAGCGGATTACTAGGAAACATGGCAGGAAACTACTTGTCAGATGATAAAGAAGGCACTGTTTGGGATAAGTTAGGTTTTAGTGGTGCTAACGCACAACCACCTGAACAAATGACAGACCCTGGTGTTCAAATAGGTGGACAGCCACATGTAAATATTCCACAACAGACTGTACAACAACAAACGCCTCCACCTGTAGAAGAACAAGGCTTTATGAGTAAGATGGGTGATGGCATAAGTGACTTTTGGAATGATGAAGCTAAGATGGCAAACCTAGCCATCGGTCTTAACTCAATGAGACTTAATCCTGATGCAAACCTTGCTAAAGCAATGCAAACAAAGATAGATGGACTGCAAAAGAAAAAAGGCTTAACAAGTGGAGTTAAGTGGCTTAGACAGTATGCAATGAAACAAACAGACCCTGCAAAAAAACAAAAGTTCCTTGAAATGGCTGTTATGGCAGAGCAAAACCCTACCATGTCAAAAAGTATTGTTGAGAAAGGCATGGAAGCAGCACATGGTATTGGCGCTCCTGACAACAAACCTTATTCGCCTAGATTCGATAGCGAAGGCAAAGAGTACATCCCTGTTTACAATCCTAGTTCAAATACTGTTGATAAGGTTTACACAGGAACACAGGGTATGTCTCCTAAGCAGAAGATTACATTTGAGACTGATGAAAAGAGAAGATTTAAAGATGAAGAGCGCAGAGATACTGAGTCTGCCAATTTGTTCCAAAAGGCAGAGGGAATATCATCTCGACTTAGAAACTACCAAGGCATTCTAACCTCATTGGATGAGGGCGCAGTTACAGGTTGGGTTGCTAATCAACTTCCTACACTTAATGCGAATACTGCAAACCTAGAGTCTTTTGCGAGACAGTTAGGTCTTGATGTAATTGGCTCTGTTACGTTTGGTGCGTTAAGTGAAGCAGAAATGAAGTTAGCAATGGCAACACCTATTGATGTTAATTTACCTCCTATTCAGTTAAAGGCGCAAGTATTAAAGAAACTTGAGTTACAAGAAAAGATAAGAAACGAGTTATACATCAAAGCACAAGAGATGTCACGTTCATCAGGCTATAGTTCTTGGGTTCAAGACGAGTCTAAGCGACAAATAGAACATTCTAAGCATAGTTACTTTAATATGCCTGATGAGATGCAACAAGCATTGGACTCAAAAGGAATTGATTACAGCAAATGGCAAAATTTCAATTTGATGAAGCGTAAAGAAATGCTTAATCAATATAACAAGTAGGGAATTATGGGATTAGACGCATTAAATAGTTTTATCGATGACAATCAATTAGGTACACAACCAACACCACCACCACCTTCTTTCGGTGATGAGGCAATTGATTTTGGTAGAACTCTTGTAGGACAAGGCGCATTACTAGGCTTTGGCGATGAGTTGGAAGCAAAGATGGAGAGTTGGTTTAGTGATACCCCTTATGAAGAAATTGTTACAAGAATTAGAACAGAATTAAAAGGCTTTGAAGAAAGAAACCCTGGCACTGCAATTACGTCTGAAATACTAGGCTCTATTGCACCAACTGCTTTGATGTTAATGTCAGGTATAGGTACAGGCGGAGCAGTAGCAAACACAGCTAGAGTAGGCTCTAAGATGATGTCTATGGGGCAGAAATTTAAATCAGCAGCTCCTATTGCTATGGCAGAAAGTGGAACGTATGCGGTTGGAAAAGGCGAGCAAGGTATATCAGAAGATATTAAAGAGTTTCCTGAAGGCGCAGCATGGGGTCTTGGTGGAACAGCAGTGGTAACCCCTCTGATACACGGTGGACAAGTAGGTTTTGATAAAATAGCTAATGCTGTTAGAAGTAAGTTTGGTGACAGAGCGTCAGGTGTTGTTATTAAGCAATTAGACGACTTAGTTAAAGAAACAGGCAAGTCGGTAGGTGAGATTATTACAGATATTCAAACAGGTAGATTGTTTGCTGAAAACAAAACTTTAGCGCACGCTATTAGCTCTATATTTGGAGAAGGTGGAGAGGTTAAAAAATTCTTAACAAACCAAACAACTCAAAGAGCGGAAAATACTAGGGGTGATTTAAGAGATGTTATGTCTCGTTCTGCTCTTGGTATTGAGGGAGATGACGCTGTTGATAGTGCTTATGCTACATTTAGGCAAGGTCAAGAAGGTGTACAAGAAGGAACATCAAAAGCATATCAAAAAGCGTGGAAAGAAGCTGATGAACTTCCACCTGAAATAATAGATTCCTTGTATGACGATATTTTAAGCATACCTGATGCAAAAACAGTTTTAAACACTATAAATACAGCAGAAAAGAACATAGTTCCTTTTTATAAGTTTGATGATACGGGTAGGTTAGTATTTGTTAAAAAACCAACATTAAACGATGCTGAAGAAATATACAAAACTTTACGAGATACAAGAACAGGTGTCCAAAAAGCGGACAACGCATTGAAAAAATCTGCACTAGAATTGAAAGCAAAATTAAATAAGATTTCTCCACAATTGCAAGAAGCTAGGGTTGGGTTTAGAATATTAAAGACTAATGAAGATGCGTTTAAGGCAGGCTCAAGTGGTTTAACAAAGGCTGATGAAACTATCTATCATTTTAATAAAATATTAGACGAGACTTCTAGCCCAAATAGTGAAATCGCACAAATTGCCCAAGAAAAACTTAAAGCATTTAGAGCAGGTATTATGAACGGTCTAAGTAACAAGTTAAGAGGTGCAGGTGGCTCAAGTCAAGTGGCAGGCGATGCAGATATGAAAATTCCTTTAATTATTAGAACTGTATTCCCCGACCAAGACATAAATACAATCATCCAAAAAGCAGACCTTGCTGAGACCGCTCAAACCATGAAGAACAAGATTACAGCAGGTGGCACAGGTGGTGGTGCAGATACTTTTGGTAGAATAGCCTCCCAAGCTAGAAAAGAGGGTAAAGGTATCGCACAAGGTGATTCACCAACTAGGCTTGCAATCACTAAAATAATTGATTTTGCTATTGATAAAATAGCCCCTAAGATGGATGATAAAGGTAGAATGGAAGTTGCAAAGGTTCTATACTCTAAAAACCCTGACGCTGTAAAGAGAGCTTTAACAGGTGAAAGTGAAAAAGGAGTTGAAATTCAACAATTAATAAATGATATTATTACATCTATGGGGTATGTAACTCCTGGAGCTGTAGCAACACAGCCACAAGAAGGAATACTAGACCAATTTGGCATAGCAAAATAGGATAGAACATGGCAGAATTGAAACAAATGAGCGAAGACGACATCCAAGGCATTGTAAGTGATGCTGTTAGTGAAGCTGTTGACTTTGTAGAGAGTGAAATTACAGAAGACCGTATTAAAGCACAGCGTTATTTTGATGGTCAAGTTGACATTGGTGAAGAGGAAGGACGCTCTAAGATTGTAGCAACTAAAGTAAGAGATACGGTAAGAGCAATCAAGCCTAGTCTTATGAGAGTGTTTCTATCATCTGACAATCCTGTTGAGTATGTTCCAAGTTCTCAAGAAGAAGTGTCTATGGCTGACCAAGCTACCAAATATGCTCATTACCGCTTCCAAGAGTTGAATGGCTACACTTTGCTTAACGATGCTATTCATGACGCTCTAGTAAAGAAGACGGGCATTTTAAAAGCATATTGGGAAGACTCAGCAGAGTCTAAGATTCATACATACTCAAACCTAACTGAAGAAGAAATGTCAGTCATTGTTAATGATGATGATGTGACAGTTATTGAGCAATCAACTGAAATGACAATGTCTATGGATGACTTCGGCATGGAAGCTGAAAGACCTGAGTACACATTAAAGATTAGCCACAAGAAAGAATCAGGCAAGATGATGATTGAGTCAGTTCCACCTGAAGAGTTCTTTGTAGATAGAAACGCTAGAAGTATTACAGATGCTTTTGTAGTTGCTCACAAGACAGAAATGCGTGTTGGCGACTTAGTGTCTATGGGTTATGAGTTTGACGTTGTATCTGAATTATCAGGTAACTCTGTTGATGACACATTCTCTGATGCTGAAAAGTTTGAGCGTAGTGGTTACTCAGAAGACGATGAAGAGCAAGTAAAAGACCCTTCAATGAAATTAGTAGAAGTTACAGAAGCATATATGAAGATGGATGTTTATGGCACAGGCGAAGCTACCATGCACAGATTCATCTTAGGTGGTGGTAATCAAGAGTTATTAGACTTTGAACCATGGGGCGATGTTCCTTTTGCTGTATTCGAGATTGACCCTGAGCCTCATACATTCTATGGACGCTCTATTGCTGACCTAATCATGAACGACCAAGATTCATCTACTGCTATGTTACGTGGCATGATGGATAACGTGGCACTTGTAAACAACCCATCTATTGATGTTGTTGAAGGTCAAGCGAACATGGACGACATTATGAATAACGAGATTGGCTCGATTAGACGTGTGAAAGTTCAAGGCGCTATTCAAGCAAACGCTATTCCTTTTGTTGCAGGTCAAACACTTGTAGCAATGCAATATTTAGATGACGAGATTCAAGTTAAGACAGGTGTTTCTAAGGCTTCTATGGGATTAGACCCAAGTGCTTTACAAAACACTACAGCAACAGCAGCACAACTTACAGCACAACAAGGCGCAGGTCAGGTTGAAGTAATTGCTCGAAATATCGCTGAGGGAGGCATGAAGCGTTTATTTAAGTTAATGCTTAACCTTCTTGTAGAAAACTCTTGTGAAGAGACTATGATGCGTCTGAACGGACAATATGTACCGATTGACCCTCGTTCATGGAACTCATCTATGGATGTAACTGTAAACGTAGGTTTAGGCACAGGTAAAGAAGACACTAAGGCAATGGCACTTAATCAGACATTCCAAACTCAGATGCAGATTTGGCAAGCATACGGTCCTGGTAACGGTCTTGTGACTATGACAGGCATGCGTAATACTTTAGCAGATATGTTAGTTTTATCAGGTGTTAGAAACACGGATAGATACTACAGTCCTATGAGTCCTGAGACTGAACAGCAATTAATCATGCAACAGCAACAAGCACAAGCTAATCAACCACCTGCTCAGTCACCTGAAGCACAAGCGATAGTAGAGGCAGAGACTATTAAGGCACAGGCTAAATCTCAGACTGATATGATGAAGTTAGAGATTGAAGCACAGAAGGCTATTTCAGAAGATGACCGTAAACGCGACCAAATGGACCAAGACTTACTTGTAGATGCCGCTAAGATTTTAGGCGACCATGGTACAAGAGTTGACATTGAAAGAATTAAGCAGATGCAAGACGAACCTAGATACCCACAGCAACAACCTACTCAAGCAGTAACGGGTGGTAGATTCTAATGAATCTAGGTGAAAAATCTGCTAGAATAAAGACATTGATGAATGATGACACCTTTAAGGACATTATTTCAGAAGTCATGGAGAAGCAAGTATTGGTCTTTATGAATGCTCATTCCAATGCGGAAGAGCGTGATGAAGCGCATGACATTGTTCGTGCGATTGACAGCATCACTAGCTATATGGAAAGCGTCATTGACGACCATAAGATTAGTGAGCGTAAACGTAAATAGGAGGTATCAGCACCGTGGAAACGACTGAAACTACAAACGATGGTAGCATTGAGTCTGCCATTGAGAGCATTATTGCTCCAACAGAAGAAGTAATAGAAACAACTGAAGAAGAAACTCAGATAACAGAAGAGGCTACTGATGTAGAGGAAACTGCTGAGTCTGAAGAAGAGGAAATTACAGACACTGAACAGGAAGAAGACGATGACACTGAAACTGATGAGGAATCTGATGAAGACGTGGCAGAGTTGGACGAAGTTGACCAAGTAGAGGATGCCGTTCAAGCAAAGCCTTCTAACATTACTGTCAAGGTTGATGGAAATGACGTAGAAGTAACTTTGGATGAACTAAAGCAAGGCTATAGCGGACAGAAATACGTCCAAAAAGGTATGCAAGAAGCAGCCCAACAGCGCAAAGAAGCTGAAGGAGTGTATCAAGCATTACTGAACGAACGTCAGCAGATAAATCAACTTTATCAGCAACTTCAACAGGGAGGCGTAGCACAAGCACCTACTCCACCATCGAGAGAACTTTTCGAAAGTGACCCTATCGGTTACATGGAACAGAAGTTAAACTACGATGAGAGTAAGGTGGCTTATGAGGGTCAGATGGCACAACTTCAGCAAGTGAGCAATCAAAGTTCACAAGCAGAGAAGGTTGCCAAACAGACTTATATAAAGCAAGAGATGCAAACCTTACAACAGAAGATTCCCGAATTTGCAGACTCTAATAAAGCGAGCAAAATTAAGGAGAGATTAGTACAAGTAGGACGTGAGCATTATGGTTACTCAGCCGAGGAAATCGGACAAGTGATGGACCATAGAGCAATTCAAGTCTTAAATGATGCTATGAAATACCGTGATATTATGTCAGGTAAAGCTAAGGCAGTCGCTAAGACTAAGAAAGCTAGACCGACTATTAAAGCGGGCGCGAAGAGAGTTAATGATTCTGCAACGAAGGTTCGTAACCGCCAAAAGGCAAAACTTAGTAAAACAGGTGACATCAATGATGCGCTTGGTTTAATTTTAAATACCTAATAAAAGGAGTAATAACATGGCACAACCATCAAACACATTTGATAGCTATGACGCAAACGGAATCCGCGAGGACTTAGAGAACGTAATTTATAACATCTCACCTGAAGAGACCCCGTTCTATTCATCACTTAAAAAAGTAAAGGCTTCAAACACTTTACATGAATGGCAGACTGACACATTACGTGCTTCTGCTGACAACAAGCACATTGAAGGTGACGACACTACTGCTAATGCAATGACAGGCACAGAACGTCTTGGTAACTACACGCAAATCTTTAAGAATGCTGTAACAGTTCCTGATACTGATGAAGGTCTTGATAAAGCAGGTCGTTCTGCTGAAATGGCTTACCAAACTCTAAAGATTGCTAAAGAGCAAAAACTAGATATTGAGAAGGCATTATTTGCTAATAACGCTCGTGTTGCAGGTTCAGCTACTGTTGCTCGTGAGTTAGCAGGCGCTCCATCTTGGATGACATCTAACATCACTAACGCAGGAACAAGTTCAGCTAACCCAACAGGCGATGGTACTGATGCTCGTACAAACGGTACTCAGACAGCATTCACTCAAGCAGACTTCGATTCAGCGATGCAGTCTATTTGGAATAATGGTGGTCGTCCTGATTCAGTTTACCTTTCGTCTTACCAAATGAATATTGCATTAGGTTTCACAGGTAACAACAACCAACGCTCATCTGTACAAGCAGGTGACAAGAAAGTTGTTAAGTCACTAGACGTTTACGTTACTCCTTGGGGTACTGTAGAGTTTACACCTACTCGTGAAAACGCAGGTCGTGACGTATTTATCATTCAAAATGATATGTGGTCATGTGCGTCTTTACGTCCTACTAAGAACACTGCTCTTGCTAAGACAGGTGATTCAACTAAACGTCAAGTATTGACTGAGTTGACTCTTATCTGTAAGAACGAAGCAGCGTCAGGTATGGTTGTAGATTGTTCAACTAGCTAGATGATGTAATAAAAGGGGTGGTCAATGTGAACAGCCACCCTTTTTTTGGAGATAAAAATGCAAGTAGAAATACTAACAAATAACATTTTCCTTAACGGAAAAACTAATTATCAAGGCGAAATCGTTACCGCATCAAAGACAGAGGTCGATATTGTTAAGAAAATAGATAAAGAAGCAGGTCGTGACTTTAGACTTAAAGTTATTGCTGAAAAGAAAGTAACAAAGAAAGCAACAAAGGTTAAAAAATGAAGATAAGTGAGAAGGTTCATATTGACGAGCAAAGCCAAAAGATTGTCGTTGAGAGTGTCTATTCAAACCAACCTTACTTAGACCGTGTTGCTGAGATTAAAAAACGTGGTTTAGGACAAGACGGAGAGAGTAGATTAGCAGGTTCAATACCTATTCACCTACTAAGGCAAGTCTGTGATAAACTAGGCGTAAAGTGGGATGACATCGAAGCACGAAAAGATGTCGTTAAAAAAATGCTACTCAGTGGCGACTTTGATAAACTAAGGGTTTGGCAAGGCAAATTTTAATATAGGATAATACTATGGCAGATACTACAACTACAACGTATAGCCTGACTAAACCTGAAGTAGGTGCATCAGCAGATACATGGGGTACTAAACTAAATACTAATTTAGACACGATTGATAACTTGTTAGACGGTGGAGCGCAGATTTCTCCTGACTTAACAGACTTAGAGATTGATGGAACTATTGTAACAGCAACACCTGCGGAATTAAACTACGTAGATGGTGTTACATCATTAATTCAGACTCAGCTAGACGCTAAGTTAGCTACAGGTGGAACACTATCATCAGGAACAATTACTACATTAAATTCAACTACAGTTGATTTAGGTAATTGGACTGTTACAGAAGCTAGTGGTGTATTGCTATTTGCTACAGGCGGAACTAATAAAGCTAAATTAGATGCTTCAGGCAACTTTACCGTTGCAGGAGATGTTACAGCGTTTGGTACAATTTAAGGAGTAGTGTATGGCAGTTAAAGGTTCAGGCGCACTATCAATCACTACAGATATTGTAGGCGAATTTGGTGGTGTTGCTCCTCACTCATTAAGTGAATATTATGGCGGTGGTACTTATGTTCCCGCAGGTGCTAACCCTGGTATTTCTACATCAGGCGCAATCAATTTTGGAAGTCACTATGGTGCTGTAGCAGCAACTGTATTAACTGTCTCATCTAATGTTAATAACTATGACATTGGTGCTGCTGCAATTGCAGCAGGTGGTGATAAATCAACTCCTGTTATTCTGACTATTAATGCAGGTGTTACTGTAGGTTCTACTTCGACAAGTAATCCTGCTATGTACACAGGTACAGGTTGGTCTGCAGGCACTACAATAAATATTACTAATAACGGTTCTATAGTAGGGTCATCAGGTACTAATACAGTGGGTTGGTCTTCAGGAAATGGTGGAAACGCGGGAAGAGGTGGTCAGGCAACCTCTTACAATAACAGGCATGGTGTATCAGGTCAGGCAGGTTCAAATGGTACAGGTTCAGCAGAATCTGCTAATAATGGTGGCAACGCATTTGAACATTCACAAACAGCCGACAATAATTTATCAGTAATATTTGATACAGTAGGAACTAGAACAGGTGGCTCAAATGGCGCTAAAACCTTATATGCAGGTGGTGGTGGTGGCGGTGGTGGCGGTGGCGGTTACTTCGAGTCTTGTTATCAGTCGTGGTATCTAGGCGGTGGTGGCGGTGGCGGTGGACGCGGAACGGGAACACCAGCAGGCGGGTATAGAGGATATGGAAATGGCGCAAGCGGTCAGTCAGGTCAAAGAGGCTATACAAGTGCGGCAGGAAATAAAGGAAATGGTGGTAATAATCAATCATCAGGAGGTCACGGTGGTCAAGGTGGCACGATTGCCACAAGTGGTCAGCAAGGACAGGCAGGTTGGAAACGAGGTGGGTGGCCTCACCAACCGGCTGACTATCAATATTCTAACCTCGGTTCAGGTGGCGCAGGTGGAAGTAATGGTTCTGCTCAAGGTTCAGCAGGTAGCGCTACATCAGGCAACACAAGTCAAATTAGTTAAATAAGGATTATTTATGTTAGTACAAACAAGAAGAATAAAAGGCGATATTTTTACTGCCAAGGACACGTTAGAGATAAAGTTAGGCGGTTTTGATAAAACTCTAGTTCAAAATATAGTACATACTGTTGAATTAGTATCAGGACCAAATGTCATTCATGGTAATGGCGCAAACTGTGGAGATTACTTACATTATAAATCGACAGTAGATGCCGACGATAATGATTTGATAGACTATGAATTTTGTACAATGGATATAGACCAAGAGGCTTTAGGCGATTCGGTTGTTAAGGTTAAAATAAGATATATGACTAATGCAAAACAGCAAGAATTTGCGGAAGCTACGGAAGCGGCATTAGAGGTAACAGAAACAGACGGAACTTTTGATTACCCTAATTTAGAAGATTACATGGAACATGATACTTCAGGTGAAATTACATTATCATGGTCTGAAAGCGTTTTTTCATGAAAGAAAAAATAAGTATTGTCTCTAATCTTTGGATAAGAGAGGTCGAAATGGATAAAAAGGGTGACATTATGGAAGGTCATAAACATACCTTTGACCACCAACATTTGTTAGCTGTTGGCTCTATAAGAGTTATTACTGAAGGTATAGACGAGCCTACGGATTTTCACGCTCCACAAGTTATTTTTGTTCCTAAAGATAAAATGCACTCTTTTGAGGCTTTAACAGATAAAACATTAGGATATTGCATTCACCCTATTAGGGATGGCTATAGAGTTGAAGATATTGTTTGTCCAACAATGAAAGTTACTTTTAAAGATTTTCACATGCCTGAAAAAAGTTTGGCAGGACTAACAATGTTAGCACAACCACCTACTCAAAGTATTCAGGAGTATTCGAAAGATGAAGACTCGGTAACGTGTGTGAGCGAAAAAAGCAAGAAAGAAGTAATCTTGACAGAACCAAAGCCTTGGTTGGATGGTCATGAAGATGACATAGCCAATGCTTCATAATAATTAATAAAAATTATGCGTTTAGATGTACCATGTAAAACTATCTTACAAAATGTAGCTATTGCTGATTTAAGAAATGCAGTATTAAAAGCTACTGATGAAGATTGGACTGCTAATAAATTTAGACAAGAAACTTTTCCTGAGTCAAAAGAGACAACAACTATTTTATTTAAACTTAATAGTGGTCAATTAAAATCAGGCGACAGACCTGATGTAACAACTACTTTTGACGACACTTGGAATAAGTGGAAAGACTTAGTAGAGCCTGTAATTGAGCAAGTTCTTTCTGTTTATGATAATGGCGATAAAGCCTTTATTAATAAGTGTTTAATTCCTAAATTAGGACCAGGAATGTCAATAGATGAACATATTGACTGTGCTTATGGATTTAATGTCAGTCATAGAATACATGTTCCATTGACTACCAACGATGACGTATATTTTATTATTGGTGGTCAGCGGTGTATTATGGAAGTTGGAAAGGCTTATGAAATAGACAACAAACGCTTGCATAAAGTTTCAAATAAAGGCGAAACAGACAGAGTTCATTTGCTTTTTGATATTTTTATAAAAAAATAATTAAGGATTAAAATGGAGTTATCAGACATAATATTGGCATTTGTCAGTGTACTTTCAGCTATAACAGGTGGAATTGTTAAAACAATAATGAAAGATATTAAAGACTTAGAGCATAATATGACTAGCTGTCAGATAGGCTTACATAAAGACTTTATACATCGTGATGAGTTTCTTCACACGACTGAAAAGATTGAGAAAATGCTAGACGCTCAGTCTAAAAAGATTGACCAAATATGGAAACACATGAGGATAGACCATGGCTAGAACAGACCAAAAGACTAGAGACAGTAGAGGTAGATACTTAAAGGTGACTGCTATTAATAAGGTTAAGTTGATGTGTAACCGAATAATGCTCAAGTTAGATGCTTGGCTAAAGTCTTGTGATTAGTCTATTAACAAGCATAGCACCTATCTTAGGTGGCTTCTTAATGAAGTTGTTTGCTCTTAATCAACAAGCTAAAGCAGAACAACAGTCACAAATGCTAGATGCGTTTGCTGCTAGGTCTCAATCTATTCAAGCCGCTAGAGACCAATCTAATAAAGAAAGCCCTATGGCTGCCTTAAACAGACGATTAATCATTTGGGTGATGCTTGCCTTGATTGTTATCTATGTCACAGCACCGCTAATGTTTAACATACAGACGGCAGTGCCTATCGTAACTGAGGGATTTAGTTTCCTTGGATTTAATATTACCTCTGATACTATTGAATATGAGATGGTAAGTGGGCTAATTAAGTACGATGAAATCTTTGAGTGGACATCACTTATTGTAGAAATGTACTTCGGTTCATCTTTGGCAAAGGGTAGGTAATGAACATCAAGCTAGCGTTTGCGTTAATCGCTCTATCTATAATAAGTGTTAATTCCTATAGTGCGGATAACACCTATACAACCACTACTACATCAAACTCAACTGTTAATTCTAGCTCAAACAACACAAGCGCCTCTACGGTTGACCATAAGAACCAACCTGTAGGTGGTGCTAAAGCTCCAAGTATCTCAGTAAGTAATTCTGATGTATGTGTTAGTGGTGTTAGTGGCGGTGTTCAATCAAATGTGATTGGCTTATCATTTGGTACTACTGTGATTGATGCTAACTGTGAGAGACTTAAACTTAGTCGTGAATTACGTAAGGGCGGTATGAAGGTAGCTTCTATTGCTTTGTTATGTCAAGACCCTAGAGTATTCCAAGCAATGATTATGAGTGGAACACCTTGTCCTGCTAAAGGCAAGATTGGTAGTGAAGCTGCAGGATATTGGAACGCTTACCCTGAGCTGAGACCTGACTTTCAAGAATATGTAGCTAATAAGCAAATACTTATTGACGCAGGCTACTTAAACAAAGACGGCTCACTAAACACGGGAGTCAA
>Ga0308013_10001005_pt1 | contig 14194 bp, 11 predicted proteins | sample Neamet181_FD_203131 | JGI IMG/M metagenome (GOLD analysis project Ga0308013, IMG submission 203131) | Marine microbial communities from water near the shore, Antarctic Ocean - #181 | ecosystem: Environmental > Aquatic > Marine > Unclassified | place: Southern Ocean | collected 2014-07-25
AGATTTTCAAGAAGTTCTTTCTGGAAGAGCAGATGGAAACATAACGAGTTCAACAGAAGCTAATAAATTAGTCATTACCTATCCTCAGTTAGCAATAGTTCCTGACGGAGAAAGAAATCCAGCTTTCTTAGCTATGATGGTTGGTAAAAAAGATAAAGTTTGGAATGAGTATGTTAATAAATGGATTAAAGACAAAAAAGCTTCAGGTTTTTTTGAAACTTTACTAACTAAATACAATCTTAAAAGCTTATAATTTAAGTTTAAATAACTTCCATTAACAAATAGAATTACTCCGTGAAGTTTACAAAATATCTCGTTCTTTTTTTAATTCTCCAAGGGTGTAGTTCAGACTATGACTGGGGTTGGAATACCTTAAGCCCTAGCAACGTAGACGGTTTAACCAATCTTAAATTTTTAATAAGCGGATTTACAATTACAATTTATATATCTGTTATTTCAATCATTCTATCGATGTTACTAGGCTTAATAGTTGCGTTGCCATCATTAGCGAAAAGTAAATTTTTAACTTATTTTAATATATTTTATGTTGAGATAGTGAGAGCTGTTCCGTTACTAGTTTTAATTTTGTGGATTTATTATGGTTTACCTATAATGCTAGGAATTAGTTTTTCTCCATTTGTTTCTGGTATAATAGCGTTAACGATAAGCGAGAGCGCTTTTCAAGCAGAAATATTTAGAGCAGGAATTAATTCTATATCAAAAGGACAACACGAGGTTGCTGCTTCACTTGGTATGAACTTTTGGAAAAAAATGAGATTAGTAATCATGCCTCAAGCAATTAAAACTGTATTACCAGCACTAGCAAATCAATTTGTTTATGTGCTTAAAATGTCTTCTTTAGTCTCTATTATTGGCATTGGAGACCTGACAAGAAAAGCAAATGAATTAGTGGTGACTACTTATCGTCCGCTAGAAATATATACGATTTTAATTCTTGAGTATCTTGTGTTAATTTTGATTGTTTCTTATTTAGTTAGAAGGCTAGAAAATAAACTAAAATACAAATAATTTTTTAAAGCTCATTCTTAATTTTTTTCTTAGAAAAAAAGGAATATAAATTAAAACAGCTAATCCCATGAGCCAATTTGTTGTCATTATTGTGTAAAAAATATCGTTATATTCACCTTCTCTAATATTGATAACGTACCATAAGGATAAGAATGGAATTGCTGTTAATCGGAGAATACTTAGATAAAGACTATAAATTGGTTTTTTTAGAGCTTGGAATACTGCGGTAGTGATAAAAAATACAGGATATATCGGTCCTATTAAAGCTGCAACTTTCAGATAAATAGCTCCACTCATAATAGCTTCAGAATTATTAGTAAATTGAGATACAAAAAATTCTGCACCAAAAAATAAAATTATCCCTGCCGCAACCATGAAAGAAGATCCAAATAAAAGAGCTTTAAAATACAATTCTTTTATACGGGCAAATTGTTTCGCACCAAAATTTTGACTACCTATAGAAAGAACGGCAGTATTTAGCCCAATGACAGGTAATAAAAAAACTTGTTCAACTCTTAATCCAGCACCATAGCCTGCGGTTGCTAAATCTCCAAATTGACCTATGAAATATAAAATATTAAAAATACCAACTCCTATAAATAACATACTAAACATTATAGGTAGTGATTGAGAAAGTAATTCTTTCAGCATAACTGGTTTGGGAATAAAACATTGAATGAATAGGTATTTTTTTAATTTACATGAGTTGATTTTATAAACCAAATAAAGAGTTCCTATTGATTGCGCAATTACTGTAGCTATAGCAAGACCACTAATACCAAAAGCCGGAATAATACCATATCCCCAAATAAATAAAGGGTTTAAAAATATATTTAAAAAGAAACTAAAAATTAAAACGTTTCTATAACTTTTTGTATCACCCTGTGCGTTCAAAGCTCCATTTAAAGAAATTTGGATCATTACAATAAAAGTGCCGTAAAAAATAATATCTAAATATTCTTTTGTTAGGGCAATACTTGTTGCATCAGAGCCCATTACACCTAAAAGAAAATTAGAAGAATTTAGACCGAATAAAGTGACGATGATGGACATTGAAACTGCAAAAATTACAGATTGTGCAACGAACATTGAGGCCTTGTTAGTTTTTTTTTCTCCTATTAAGTTACCAATTGTGGCGTTTGTAGCAGCACCAATGCCAACACCAACAGCTATTATTACAAAATAAATTGGAAATGATTTAGCAATCGCCCCTATAGCTTCTGCAGAAATTCTACCGGCAAACCAAGTATCTACTAAATTATAAAAAGTTTGAAACAGTGACCCTACACTAGCGGGTATAGTAACCTTTCTAAGTAACGACCAAATTGAGTCTTTTGTTAAATTCATAGATTGGAGTTTTAAAATTAGCTGAACTCTTTTTTGAATATATGCGATTTTCCTTGTTGTTTAGCAAGGCTTATTTGTTTCTGTCTCATTCTAAATCTTTCTTTTTGATCTACGGTAAGTTTATCATGGCAATTTAGACAGGACACGCCCTCTTCATACTTTTTAGATTTTTTATCTGACACGGACACCGGAGTTCTACATCCACCACACATTGAATGAGTTCCTTGTTCTAATTTATGTTTTAAAGAAATTCTGTTATCAAAAACGTAACACTCACCTTTCCATAAACTTTTTTCCTTTTTTATTTTTTTTAAATAACCAAGTATTCCACCCTTGAGTTGAAAAACATTTTTAAAACCACTATTTTTTAAAAAGACAGAAGCCTTCTCACAACGAATTCCTCCAGTGCAAAACATAGCTACTGGTAGATTCTTTTTAACTTTATTTAAGTATTTTGGAAAATCTCTAAAATTAGTAACGTTGGGATTTGAGGACCCTCTAAAAGTACCAACTCTATACTCAAAGGGCTTTCTAGCATCAATTAATAAGGTGTGTTTTTTTTTGATCAATTTATTCCATTTACCTGGTTCTATATAAATATTTTTTTTCTTGTTTTTTTTATTTAAATTTAATCCAAAAGGAACAACTTCTTTTTTAATTTTAATTTTAGCTTTATGAAAAGGTTGAAACTTACATGGAGAGTTGTTTTTGTTGTCAAAATCTTTAAAATTAAATTGTTTTAAAATTTTTTTTTCAAAAAGAGTGGTGGCAATTTTTTTTCCTGATATAGTTCCGTTGATACCTTCTTTGGCAATTACCAGAGCTCCTCTAACTTCATTTTTAATCATGAATAATTGAAGTTCTTGTTTGTGTTTTTTTAAATTTGTAATACTTATAAATTTATAAAAACCAAAGATATTAAGCATTACAACTTTCTACAGATTGTAAATCCATCGCCAAGTGGAATTATTACTTGCTCTGTTCTTTTGTCATTTTTTACATATGTATTAAAATCTCGTATTATATTTGTGTATTTTTCGTTGTTGTATTTATCGGCTACTTCTCCGTGCCACAAAACATTATCGATGATAATTAGTCCATTTTTTTTAATTAATTCAAGTGAACTATCATAGTATTTTTTATAGTTATATTTGTCAGCATCAATGAAAATAATATCAAAATAATTATTTTCTTTTTTTAACACTTCGATACTTTCCATTGCTGGTTTTATTATAGTTTTAATTTTTTTTTCTTGTTTAGCCCTCTTAAAAAATTCTGTAGCAATTTTATTAGTTTCTGAGTTTTTGTCTAATGCAATAAGACTACCATCATGAGGTAGAGCCAAAGACATTGACAATGCACTTAATCCAGTAAAAGTTCCTACTTCTAGTATTTTTTTTGACTTTGAAACTTTAATTATTAATTGTAAAAAATGGCACTGAGATACTGCTATTTGCATTCTTTTAATGTCTCCTAAACTTTTGTTGTAAGAAATTATTTCTTTTTGAATAGGGTGTAGGGAGTGGCTAAACTTTTCAATGTATTTCTCTAGTGAAGCAGTTATCTCTAAATTTTTTCCCATAAATATCTAAACAGGTTTTTGTTTTTCCCACATCTCAAAGTATTTACCCTTTTTTTGGATTAAAGTATCGTGATTACCTTCCTCAATAATGGCACCTCTATCAAGTACAATAATATTGTCTGCATTAGCTGCGGTGGACAAACGGTGTGCAATTATTAAAGTTGTTTTATTTTTTGAAACATTTTCTAAATTTTTTTGTATTTCTTTTTCAGTACTTGTGTCTAAAGCAGAAGTTGCCTCATCAAAAAAAAATATCTTTGGGTTTTTTAAAATCGTTCTTGCGATAGCTACTCTTTGTTTTTCTCCTCCAGATAATTTCAATCCTCTTTCTCCAACTATAGTTTCATACCCATCGGGTAAAATTGAAATAAAATTATGAATATCTGCATTTTTAGCAGCGCTAATGACTTCTTCTTTGGTAGCACTCGTATTACCGTAGGCAATGTTGTAGTAAATTGTATCGTTAAATAAAACTGTATCTTGTGGCACCACCCCTATTATCTTTCTTAAAGATTCCTGAGAGATTTTATTTATATTTGTGTCATTTATGTAAATATTTCCACTTTTTGGGCTGTAAAACTTAAATAGTAATCTACTTATTGTTGACTTACCAGCACCTGTTGGGCCTACAATAGCAACTTTTTTTCCATTTGGTACTATGAATGAAATATTTTTTATAATTGTTCTTCTTACATCGTAATCAAAACTCACATCTTTAAATTTGATCTCGGTGACGTTATTTCTTGGTAAGTCCTCCAGGTTAATTTGCAATGTAGTTGGAACTTCAAGTAAGCCAAACATATTTTCCATATCAGTTAGTGCTTGTCTAATTTCTCTATAAACAGATCCTAGCCAGTTTAATGGTTGGTATAGTTGCAGCATATACGCATTAATTACAACAAATCCACCAACATCAATATCTCCATTTTTAATACCATATGCGGACATCACTAACATGATCGTAATACCAAACATTATAATAAAAGTTTGAGCTATATTTAATAATGACAATGAATGTCTGCTCTGATTCGCGGCTAACTCGTATTCTTCTAAGGATTTATCAAGTCTATTAGATTCAAAAGATTCATTGTTAAAATATTTTACTGTTTCAAAGTTTAACAAACTATCTATCATCTTAGTGCTTACATCGTTGTCAGCTTTGTTCATTCTTTTTCTGAATATATTTCTCCATTCTGTTATTTGAAAGGTCAGGTAAGAATAAAAACCTATAGTTGCCAATGTTATCACGGCGTACCAAGGCCCATACAAATAAAATAAAATTCCAGAAACCAAAAAAACCTCAAAAAAGGTAGGCAAGATATTGAACAGTACATATCTTAAAAGAAAATCTATTCCCTTAGTTCCTCTGTCTATATATTTGGCTAATCCTCCGGTTTGTCTGTTTAAATGAAATTGAAGAGAGAGATTGTGCAAATGTTTAAACATAGTTAGTGATATTTGTCTGATGGAATGTTGGGATACTTTTGAAAATAATGCGTCTCTGATCTCGACAAATGTAAAGGCTATTATTCTTGCTACCCCATAGCCAACTATTAAAGCGACAGGAACTAACATGTATAAATTAATACCAGTGCTTAATTCAGTTAATGAATTAACAGCTCGACCTAAAAATAAAGGTGTAGTTACACTTGCTATTTTAGCCAGAACTAAAGCTAAAACAGCAAAACTAACTCTTATTTTTAAATCATTTCTTTCTTTTGGCCATAGGTAAGGAAGCAATAATTTAAAAGTTTTAATATATTTCTTATCTTCCATAGTTAATTATAGCTAAATACAAACTACTTATTTTGAGCGAATTGAACCTTGTGCCTTAATTTTTCTTAATTATTTAAGTTTATTCTTAAGTATATTGTTGACTAGCTGTGGGTTTGCAGTTCCACCAGAAACTTTCATTGCTTGACCAACAAAAAAACCAAATAACTTATCCTTACCTGATTTATATTGAGATACTTTATCTTTATTTTCTTCTAAAATTTTATCAATTAAGGCCTCTAATTCTTTAGGGTCACTTTTTTGTTTTAAACCCTTTATTTCAATTATTTTAACAGGATCACCGCCAGTATCTTTCATAACTTCAAACACTTCTTTTGCTGCTCTACCAGAAATTAAACCTGATGAAATGGAATTTATAAGACTGGCCATTTCCTTAGCTTTGATTGGAGATTCTAATATAGATATATTTTTTTCATTTAGTGATGCAAATAAATCTCCAATTATCCAATTAGTTGACAGTTTCTTATCAGCTGTTTTAATTACTTCTTCAAAAAAAGCTGCAACTTCTTTTTCTGAAACTAAAACGTTAGCTTCATAAGGGCTTAAAGAATAATCTTTTATAAAACGGTCTTTTTTTTGATCTGGGAGTTCTGGTAAATTTTTTTTTATTTTTTCAATTAAACCTTTGTCTAGGTTTAAAGGAAGTAAGTCTGGATCAGGAAAATACCTGTAGTCATGAGCATCTTCTTTAGATCTCATAGACCTAGTTTCGTTAATTTTGGTGTCAAATAATCTTGTTTCTTGAACAATTGATTTACCTGTCTCTAGAAGTTCTACTTGTCTTTTAGCTTCATATTCAATAGCCATTTGCATAAACTTAATGGAATTAACATTTTTTATTTCACATCTGGTTCCTAATTTACTGTCCCCATCTTTTCTTACTGAAACATTTACATCAGCTCTTAATGACCCTTCTTGCATGTTACCATCACATGTTCCTAGATACCTCATAATTGATCTTAGTTTTTTAACATAAGCATTAACCTCATCAGGTGATCTTAAGTCTGGTTTACTAACAATTTCCATTAACGCAATACCTGATCTATTAAGATCTACAAAAGTATTGCTTGGATCAAGATCGTGAATACTTTTTCCTGCATCTTGTTCTAAGTGTAGTCTTTCGATGCCAATTTTTTTTGATCCAGTCTTTAGGTCTAACGTTATTTCTCCCTCACCCACAATTGGGTTTTTAAATTGAGATATTTGATAGCCTTGAGGTAAGTCGGCGTAAAAATAATTCTTTCGATCAAAAACAGAATAGGAGTTAATTTGCGCGTTAATACCAAGTCCTGTTTTAACAGCTTGTTCAACACAGTATTTATTTATTACTGGTAACATTCCAGGAAAAGCACAATCTACTAAACTTACTTGTGTATTCGGCTGGGCGCCAAAGGTAGTTGAAGAACCTGAAAATAACTTTGACCTAGAAGAAACTTGAGCGTGAACTTCTAGGCCAATAACTACTTCCCATTTACCTTGAGAACCTTCGATTAGATATTTTGATTTATCTTCACTCATTGATTATTTTTCCCACCATTTAATAATATTTTGTTTAAAATTACTCTTACTTTCCATGGAAAAAGCTAAATTTAACAATGTTTGTTCTCCAAGGGGTTTGCCAATTAATTGCAGGCCTAGAGGTAAATTATTTTTATCATGGCCTATAGGAATTGATATCGCGGGCAGACCGGCTAAATTAGTAGGCACTGTGAAAATATCATTTAAATACATTGATATAGGATCATCTTTTTTTTCTCCAATCTTAAACGCAGAGCTTGGAGTAGAAGGAGTTAATATGGCATCAACTTTAGTGAATGCATTATCGAAATCACTTTTTATCAACTGTCTTACTTTTTGTGCTTTGATATAATAAGCATCATAGTAACCAGAGGACAAAACATAAGTTCCAATTAAAATTCGTCTTTTAACCTCGTCTCCAAATCCCTCAGATCTTGTATTTTCATACATCTCTACAAGATTAGAACCATTGTGTGACCTAAACCCATATTTAACACCATCGTACCGAGCTAAATTTGAAGAAGCTTCTGCAGGAGCAACTATATAATAAGTGGGTAAAGCATATTCAGTGTGTGGCAACGAAATGTCAATTATCTCCGCACCTTCTTCTTTAAGTATTTTTTTACCTTTTTCCCAAAGTTTTTCAATTTCATTTGGCATTCCATCAACTCTGTATTCTTTTGGTATGCCAATTTTTAAACCTTTAATATTATGAGTTAATTTTTTTGAATAATTTTCTTTTTTTCTATCTATTGAGGTTGAATCTTTTGAGTCAAATCCTGACATAGCCTCAAGCATCAAAGCGCAATCTGAAACTGTTTTTGTCATTGGACCTGCTTGATCCAACGAAGAGGCAAAGGCAACAATGCCCCATCTTGAGCATAGACCGTAAGTTGGCTTTAAACCAATAGTACCCGTAAATGAAGCGGGTTGTCTAATAGAGCCACCGGTATCAGTTCCAATTGTAGCTGGCGTAAGATCTGCCGCTAGTGCGCTTGCAGATCCACCAGAAGAGCCACCGGGCACCGTATTCTCTTTTACAGGGTTTATAACGTTTCCAAAAAAACTTGTTTCATTGGATGATCCCATCGCGTATTCGTCACAATTTAATTTACCTAAAAGAAAGGCTCCTTCTGACCATAGGTTACTTGTTATTGTAGATTCATAAGTAGGAATAAAATTTTCAAGCATTTTACTCCCTGCTGTAGTTCTAACTCCATTTGTGCAAAATAAGTCTTTTACAGCTAATGGTACACCGGGTAACAATACTTCATAGTTTGGTTTTGCGTCAAAATTTTTTGATTTTGTAAGAGCGTTATCAAAAGATTCTGTAATGAATGAATTAAGCTTTTTTCCTTTTTTTACATTGTTAATATAAGCATTAGTTACTTCTTCAGATTTAATTTCTTTTTTTTTTATTAAATCAACTATCTCGGTTAAACTTTTATTAGTTATATTTGACATCTATTCTATTACTTTGGGTACAATAAAAAATTCTTCATTTTTATTTGGTGAATTTTCTAGAATTTTATCTCTAATTCCTCCGTCTGTAACTTTGTCTTCCCTGGTTCTTAAACTATGGTCTAGTATTGATGTTAAAGGTTTGACTTTGTCTGTGTTAATTTTGCTTAATTTTTCAATAAAATTAAATATATTCGACAAGTCTTTAGATAAACTCTCTATTTTATTTTCATCTAAAGATATTCTAGCAAGTTTAGCAGTATGTTTAATTTTGTCTTTATCTATGGACATTTGTAATCTATGTTAATTTTAGGAAATTATTATTTAAACTTATAACATAATCATGCTGAATATTGAAGAATTTGAAAAAAAAATTGATAAAAAATCAAGATTATTGGGGGTTGACCCTGGCAAGAAACGAGTTGGCGTAGCTATCTGTGATGAAAATAAAATTGTAGCAACTCCGTACGCAACGATAATTAAAAATAACTTTTCGAGCTTCTTGGGTCAAATAAGTACAATTATTTCTGATAACGATATAAAAGGTATTATCATTGGAAATCCAATAAATATGGACGGGTCGCCAAGTCAATCCTCTCAATCAGCTAAAGATCTAGCTATAAACTTATCAAAAAATATTTCCATACCTATCACTATGTGGGATGAAAGACTTTCTAGCCGAGGTGCTTTTAATTTGTCTAATGATTTAAACGTTAATACGAGCAAAAAAATAAGTAAACTTGACGAAAATTCAGCGGCTTTTATTCTTCAGGGTGCGCTGGACTTTTTAAATAGAGAAATTACTTGATATCATAATACAAAAGGCCTATAGAGTTTATTTTAATGGCAGTTAAAAAAAATACTTTAGCTATTAAAGACCAACCCAAACATTTATTAGGTATTCAAAATTTATCAGTTCAAGAAGCTAAAAATATTCTTGAAGAAGCAAAAATTTTTATTAAGCTAAATAGAAGTGCTTCAAAAAAATCAGATATTCTGAGTGGTAAAACTCAAATTAATCTATTTTTTGAACCATCAACAAGAACCCAGAGTTCTTTTGATTTAGCGGGTAAAAGATTAGGTGCCGATGTAATGACTATGAACGTTGCAAATTCAGCTCTTAAAAAGGGTGAAACCCTAATGGATACAGCAATGACTTTAAATGCTATGCACCCTGATATAATTGTAATAAGACACCAAGATTCTGGAGCGCCAAATCTACTTTCTCAGAAAGTTAATTGCACAGTTATTAATGCTGGTGATGGTTGGAGAGAACACCCCACGCAAGCATTATTGGATGCTCTTACGATAATTAATAGAAAAGGTAAAATTGAAGGTCTAAAAATTGCAATTTGTGGAGACATCCTTCATTCACGTGTTGCGAGATCTAATATTTATTTAATGAATATGTTAGGAGCTGAAGTAAATGTCATTGCACCAAAAACATTAATGCCAAAATCAATTGAAAGACTTGGTGTTAAAAGTTTTACAGACATGAAAAAAGGATTAGACGGATGTGATATTGTAATGATGTTAAGACTTCAAAATGAACGTATGCAGGGATCTTTCTTGCCGTCAAAAAGAGAATATTATGAATTTTATGGCCTAACACCGGAAAAATTAAAATTTGCAAATAAAGATGCTTTAATAATGCATCCAGGTCCTATGAACAGAGGTGTTGAAATAGATACAAAGCTTGCAGACGATATAAATGTAAGTCTTGTTAAAGAACAAGTTGAATTGGGAGTTGCGGTAAGGATGGCTTGTTTAAAAATGTATTGTAAAGATTAAATGACTGAAAAAATTTTAATTAATGCAAGAATTATAGATCCATCTCAAGAAATGGATGAGAAAGGTTCTGTTGTAGTTGACAAAAATGGTAAAATTAAATCAATTGGAAAAGACGTAAAAAAAACAGATGCCTCACCTTCTGCAGAAATAATTGATCTTAAAAACAAAATATTAATACCTGGTATTGTTGACATGAAAGCGTTTGTTGGTGAGCCAGGCTACGAATACAAAGAAAATTTTAGAACATTAAGTCACGCAGCTTTGGCTGGTGGTGTAACATCTATAGTTACAATGCCTAACACTAAGCCTCTTATTGATAATGTTTCAATGGTCGATTTTATAATAAGAAGAGGAAGAGACAAAGCATCCGTTAATTTATTTCCATCAGCCACACTAACAAGAGAAACAGAAGGAAAACAAATGACGGAATTTGGTCTACTTTCTACTAAAGGCATAGTTGGGTTTACAGATGTTGTTAAAGCAGTTCAGAGTACAGAGACAATGGCCAAAATAATGGACTATGCTTCGGACATTGGGGTGCTGATTATGCAACATGCAGAAGATTATGAACTATCAAAAAATGGCTGTATAAATGAAGGAGAGGTATCAACCCGGCTTGGGTTGCAAGGGATATCCTATATTGCTGAAAAAATAATTATTGAAAGAGATCTTTCCTTATTGAATGAGTTTCCGTGCAGGTATCATATAAATCAAATCTCATCGAAAGAATCTTTAGAAGTAATTAAAAGAAATAAAGAAAGTGGATTAAATTTTACTGTTGGAGTCTCTATAAACAATCTTTCTTTAAACGAAAATGATATTGGAGATTTTAAAACCTTTTTAAAAGTTTCTCCTCCTTTAAGACTTGAAGATGACAGACTCGCTTTGGTTCAAGGAGTAAAATCTGGATTAATTGATGTTATAGTTTCAGACCATACGCCAGAAGATGAGGAGGGAAAAAGGCTTCCGTTTGCACAAGCAGCTACAGGGGCTATTGGTATAGAAACATTGTTGCCACTTGCTCTTGAAATGCACCACAATGAATCGCTGTCTTTGAAAAAAATAATAGAAACATTAACAATCAATCCAGCTAAAATTTTAAAAATTAATAAAGGCACATTAAAAAAAGGATCTGATGCAGACATGTGTGTTTTTGATCTTGAAGTACCATGGATTATAAAGGGAGACTTTCTTAAATCTAAGTCTAAAAATACCGCCGTGGAAGAAAGGAAAGTTCAAGGTAAAGTTCTTATGACTTTTTTAAATGGAGAACTTGCTTTTAAATCCTAGTGATTACAGAATTAATATACATATCAATCTATTCATATATATTAGGTTCAATACCTTTTGGTTTACTGCTAACAAAAATTTTTCTTAAAAAAGATATTAGAAACATAGGCTCTGGAAATATTGGAGCAACTAATGTGTTGAGAGCAGGTAAAAAATCTTTAGGGATAGCAACACTTTTATTAGACGCATTAAAAGCATATGCTTCTGTTTTAATGACATTAAACTTTGCACCAGATTATATTTATCTTTCAGCTCTTTTGTGTTTTCTTGGTCATGTTTATCCGATTTGGTTAAAATTTAATGGTGGAAAAGGAATCGCTGTGTATCTAGGTGTTCTTTTTGCTTTTTCGATTTATCTTGGGCTTATTTTTATAGTTAGCTGGGTATTAATTTTATACATTTCAAAATACTCCTCTTTATCATCACTAATCTCATCAGTGATAATTTTATTGTACTCCATTACTTTAAATAACTTTAATATGAGTCTATTTTTCTTTATAATTTTTACTATGGTTACTTACACCCACAGAGAAAACATATCTCGTATTAAAGGGAAGACAGAAAATAAAACCAATTTTTAATAAGCTTTTTTAATAAAGATTAGTTATATTTAACTAATCTATATGAATTTAAAAATAAATGTTTAAATGAATCTAGTTATTGTAGAAAGTCCTGCGAAAGCTAAAACAATAAATAAATATCTTGGAAAAGATTATGTAGTTTTAGCAAGCTATGGTCACATAAGAGATTTACCTTCGAGAAATGGTTCTGTTGACCCTGATAATAAATTTGAAATGTTGTGGGAAGTAGATTCATTTTCAAGAAAATACTTAAAAGAAATTACTGAGGTGGCTAAAAATTCTAATAAAATCATATTAGCAACTGACCCTGACCGTGAAGGAGAAGCAATTGCTTGGCACATCAAGGAGTATTTTGTTGAAAAAAAAATACTTAAAGATAAAATTTTAGAACGTGTTGTTTTTAATGAAATTACTAAAAATGCAATTCTTAAGGGAATTGCTAATCCTAGGCAAATAGAAGTTCCATTAGTTGAAGCCTATCTTGCGCGTAGAGCTTTGGACTACCTTGTTGGGTTCAATATCTCTCCTATTTTATGGACTAAACTTCCAGGCTCAAAATCGGCTGGAAGAGTTCAATCTGTGGCTTTAAAATTAATTACTGAAAGAGAGCATCAGATTGAATTATTTAAACCTGAAGAATATTGGACATTAATTTCAAATTTTATAAACATAAACAATGAAAATATTATTTCTAAATTAACATTTTTTGGAGGAGCTAGAATTGAAAAATTTTCGTTTAGAAATAAGGCCGAAATCGACAAGGCGATCAACATAATTAACAAATCAAAGTTCAAAATTAAAGATATTAATTCTAAAGTTCATAAAAGAAATCCTCTTGCACCATTTACTACATCTACGCTGCAGCAAACTGCTTCTAATAATTTTGGGTTTGGTACTTCTAGAACCATGCAAATTGCACAACGACTTTATCAGGGCATAGAAATAGATGGAGAAACTACCGGTCTGATCACTTATATGAGAACAGACGGAACTCAAATTTCTAAAGAAGCTATTACTGAATTCCGTGATTTAATTACAAAAGATTTTGGTAAAGAATACCTGCCAATTATTCCAAACACATATGAAGGTAAAAAAGCAAAAAATGCTCAAGAAGCCCACGAAGCAATTAGACCTACTGATATAAAAAGAAAGCCAAGTCATCTAAAAAAATATATCAACTCTGATCAACTTAAGCTTTATGAATTAATCTGGACTAGAGCTTTATCTTCACAAATGAAGTCAGCAGAATTCAACAGAAATAGCATTCTTATTGAATCTATAGATGAAGATATTAATTTTAAGGCAAACGGTTCTGTTGTTAAATTCGATGGGTTTTTAAAGGTTTACAAAATTAATGAAACTGACGAAGATGCTAAAAATATTTTACCAGAATGTACTGTAGGCGATAATGTTAACATCTCAAAACTTGTTGACGAGCAACACTACACTGATCCAGCTGCGAGGTATTCTGAGGCTAGTTTGGTAAAAAGAATGGAAGAACTTGGTATTGGTAGACCATCAACTTACGCTAGTATTATTTCAGTATTATCAACAAGAAGTTATGTGGAGATGGTTAATAAACGATTTCACCCTACGGACAGAGGTAAATTAATCTCTGCATTCTTAGAGAAACTATTTACTAAATATGTAGATTATAATTTTACTGCAAAACTAGAAAATCAGTTAGATGAAATTACAAGCGGTAAAATTAATTGGGTTAAGGTCTTGGAAGATTTTTGGAAAGATTTTTTTATAAATGTAAATTCTGTTAAAGAAAAAAAAACGCGCGAAGTTTTGGATC